>Ga0209812_10000194_pt1 | contig 56187 bp, 44 predicted proteins | sample JI71714BDNA_FD_187502 | JGI IMG/M metagenome (GOLD analysis project Ga0209812, IMG submission 187502) | Wastewater effluent complex algal communities from Wisconsin, to seasonally profile nutrient transformation and Carbon sequestration -... | ecosystem: Engineered > WWTP > Effluent > Algae...
GGTAGGTATTTTCTTTGGCAGCGATACGGGCAATACCGAACATATCGCAAAGATGATCCAAAAAGAACTGGGCAAACAACTCATTGCAGTACATGACATTGCAAAAAGTAGTAAAGAAGACATTGCCAGCTATGACTTATTGATGTTCGGTATCCCAACATGGTATTACGGTGAAGCTCAATGTGATTGGGATGATTTCTTCCCAGAGCTGGAGAATATTGATTTCAATAATAAATTAGTCGCGTTATTTGGCTGTGGTGATCAAGAAGACTACGCCGAATATTTCCTTGATGCCATGGGTACCTTGCGCGACATTATTGAGCCCAAAGGTGCCATTATCGTCGGTCATTGGCCAACCAAAGGCTACAACTTTGTGGCGTCAAAGGCCTTAGTGGACGATCAGCATTTCGTCGGTTTAGGCATTGACGAAGATCGTCAACCCGAGTTAACGGAAGCGCGGGTGAAAGGCTGGTGTAAGCAAATCTATGACGAATTAAGTTTAAAAGATCTCGAAGGTCTGTAACCGTTTTCGCTGTGGCCTTTGCAGCACAAAGGCCACAGTCTCATCTGTTAAGATTCAACACCTAACTATCAATTCCGAATAACTCCCCTACGCGGTGTTATCATCGTTGGTCTGGCTTGCACGGGTTGCCGCTGGCAATGCCTCGGGTCGATACTGTTTTTTCTTGCGCACATAAATAGTGCGATTTAATTCACAAACCACATGCCCCTGCTGGTCTTTCACAATGACCAAAAATTCAGGGAAGCATTTATCGCCATTGGCCGTTTTTTCTTTAATCTCATTGATTATGTCATCGGATAACCAAAATTCAGCGGTTAACACACCATGACCTGGCCGAATAAAATCAATATCCGCCTTTTTATCCCACACCACATAAGCTTTGCCCAAGGCGCCCATGAGCATTAATGGATAAATGGGATCCGTCATGGCAAATAAACTACCACCAAATTGACTACCGTTGATGTTGCGGCGCCAAAACCTATCCGTGAGGCGGACTTGGGCATAACGATAATCATCAGACAACGCGACCACTTTGATCCCATTAAACCAAAACGGTGGCCAAAAATTCAGTAAACGGCGCATACTGCGTGCGTTAAATGCTTGCCTTTTCATGAAAATTCTCACTGGTACGACCTTTTGTTCAGCATAACGGCAAATGAGAATCCTTCCAAGTAAAACCCGACTAAATTAGTCAGATTTTGCTTTTCCAACCTGTGATTATGGTTTTATAATCGATGACCAGAATTATTTAGAGAACCACCAATTATGCCTGATCACAATACCGAACTCCGTAAAGCCGGTCTGAAAGTGACCTTGCCCAGGGTTAAAATTCTGGAGATTTTGCAGGATCCCAAACACCAGCATATTAGTGCCGAAGATGTGTATAAAATATTATTAGATTTGGGCGAAGATATTGGTTTAGCCACTGTATATCGTGTATTAAACCAATTTGATGACGCCGGCATTGTCAGCCGCCATCATTTTGAAGGTGGCAAATCGGTGTTTGAATTAAGCCGCACCGACCATCATGACCACTTAGTTTGCTTAAATTGTGGCAAAGTCATTGAATTTGAAGATGACGAAATTGAGCAGCGCCAGTTAAACATTGCTGAGAAAAATGGCATTAAGCTGATGCACCATAGTTTGTATTTATACGGCGAATGTGTGGATAAAGTGGCCTGTGATGCTTTTAAAAATAACGGTAATAAATAAGCCCAAATGCTAAACATTTGGCATAGGTTTATAGGCCGTGCTCCCTTTTGATGCCGATATAGCGCATTAAAAGATATATGAAAAATAAAAAAGCGAGTTTAACCTCGCTTTTTTATTCCTGTGGAATCTTCACTCCGATTGAAACTCAGTTCTTTTGTACTTACTCTTCTGCAGCTGTAACACATTGATTGCGCTGACAGGTGACGGTGGGTTCCGGTAATATTTGGCAGGTGCTAAACATGCCAATACGAACTTGCTGCTCTTTCTTTAAATCACTGTAGCGATCATTGGTGATTTTCAGCAAATTTTCATCCACATAACGTTTGGAATACACTAAATATTGCTCAGGCCCACCACAAGAACGGTGACCAATGGCCAACACCTTACAATCATTGGCTACTTCACAGCGCTTGTCTTGCGTTAAACGTAATAAGTGCGAGTGTACTTGCCGAGTATCTACCTGCAATTGCGCCAATGGCCCATCCAACTGCGTCGTTAAACTTTGACTTGCATCCGGTTTGATTTGACATCCCACCAACAGACTACTGGACAAGATGAAGAGACCGATGCGCGTTAATGCGGGAAACAATAATTGGCTTGGACGCAACGTCTGTACTCCTTGGTAAAATAGCGAGGTGTTAAAAATTAGATAGTTGCAGATGTTGACTGAGAACGACGTCAATAACAAGTATGCAGACGGCGAAATTTTGTATTCGAATGTAAAAAAGGTGAATTCAGCTTTGCTAACCGAGCACCTTGATGCACGTTAGAGGGAGGGTTGTGCAAGCGAGTTGCGTACGGTTAGGGTTGATGCACGCTCTTTGCCGTCAAGCACAGATGCTCAACGACACATAACCACAGGCATGGACAAAGGTTCACAAACCCGATGTACCCCACAAAAAAGCCGTGCAGGCCGAACATCGAACAACAAAAAACCCATCAAACGATGGGTTTTTTTACTGCAGGTCACCCCGCAGTTAAAACATGATCAATAGTCGACGCTATCAAGATAATGCTGCTTCAAGCTCTGGTAATACAGTGAACAAATCAGCGACTAACCCATAATCTGCCACCTGGAAGATGGGAGCTTCCGCATCTTTGTTGATGGCAACAATCACTTTGGAATCTTTCATACCCGCCAAATGCTGAATGGCGCCCGAAATACCAACGGCGATATAAAGCTCTGGTGCCACAATTTTACCGGTTTGACCCACTTGCATATCGTTCGGCACAAAACCCGCATCGACAGCTGCACGAGAGGCACCAATGGCCGCGTTTAATTTATCGGCAATGCCTTCAAGCAATTTGAAATTTTCACCATTTTGCATACCACGGCCACCCGATATCACCACGCGTGCCGCGGTTAAATCAGGCCGTGCCGATTGGGTCAGCTCTTCAGAAACAAAAGCGCTTTGCTCAGAACCCACCACCAGCGCGAGGTTTTCGATACTGGCATTGCCAGTATTGGCGACGGCATCAAACGCAGAACTACGCACGGTTAACACATGGATCGTCGCCGCAGAGCTTACCGTGGCAATGGCATTACCGGCATAGATAGGCCGCACAAAGGTGGACGCATTTTCAATGGCAATAACATCGCTGATCTGAGGCACATCCAACAGTGCGGCAACACGCGGCATAAAGTTTTTGCCGTGTGCAGTGGCGGCGGCAATGATGTGGCTATAAGTTTTGCCAAGTTCGGCCACCACATCACCCACATTTTCAGCCAATTGGTACTGATAAACAGGGTTGTCCAACACCAGTACTTTTTGCACACCAGCTAAGCCAGCCGCGGCCGAAACTACGGACTGAACTTGATAACCAATCACCGCAACGTGAATATCGCCACCTAAACGCTGCGCTGCCGCAACGGCTTTGGCAGTATCGGCTTTCAAACTGTGGTTGTTATGTTCTGCAATCACCAAAATTGTCATGCGATCACCTTTGCTTCATCTTTTAATTTCGCGACCAAGGTTGCCACGCTATCGACCATCACACCGGCTTGACGGCTGGCTGGGGCCGCAACTTTCAAGGTGGTAACCACCGAATTTAATGCCACACCTAAGCTATCCGCAGCGATGATATCGAGCGGCTTTTTCTTTGCTTTCATGATATTTGGCAGAGTTGCATAACGTGGTTCATTCAAACGCAAATCCGTTGACACAACGGCAGGTAAGCGCAGTTGCACCGTTTGTAAGCCGCCATCGACTTCACGCGTTACCGCCACGGCGCCATCGGCCACAACGACTTTAGAGGCAAAGGTACCTTGTGGCATTTTCGTCAGCGCCGCTAACATTTGTGCGGTTTGATTGTTATCAGAGTCAATTGCTTGCTTGCCCATGATCACGAGGCCAGGTTGTTCTTGCGCTACCATTTTCTGGAGCAACTTAGCGACTTGTAACGAATCTACTTGTTGCTCAGTCTCAAGTAAAATAGCGCGATCAGCGCCAAGTGCGAGCGCTGTTCTGAGCTGCTCTTGTGCTTGGGATGTACCAATGGTGACGACCACAACCTCAGTCGCAATGCCCGCTTCTTTTAAGCGAACCGCTTCTTCGACGGCTATTTCACAAAACGGATTCAGTGCCATTTTCACGTTGGCTAAATCGACGCCGCTTTGATCGGCTTTCACACGGACCTTGACGTTATAATCAATAACCCGTTTGACTGGAACTAAAATTTTCATGGTTTGCACCTCTGTGCGGGCTTTCCCGTTAACGTTAAGGTAAACTTGTATTTAACCTTGCCAATCTACCCACTGTTGACGTTAACGTCAACCTGAAATACCCTAGATTAGCGTTAGATTGCATGGTTTATGCTGATGATTAACGTATCGAATCGAACTTTAGATCGGCAAACACCAGCGCAACATGAACGATTGAATGGCGACGTGCTAAACATAACAAAACCGCCATGTATAGAAATGCATAATAACTATTTTTACACCGATAACTGCTGAAGATGAGGTAACGCCGTGGAACGTGAAGCAATGGAATTTGATGTGGTCATTGTCGGGGCTGGTCCTGCCGGCCTATCCGCCGCGATCCGACTAATGCAACAAGCAAAAGCAGCACAACAGGAAGTAACCATCTGTGTGGTTGAAAAAGGTGCAGAAGTCGGTGCCCACATTTTATCTGGCGCAGTCTTTGAACCACGTGCTTTACAAGAATTATTCCCAGATTGGAAAGAGCGGCAGGCGCCGCTGCACACCGCAGTCAAACGTGACGATATTTATTTTTTAACCAGTGACAGCCAAAGCCGTGCTATTCCGCACGCCCTTGTGCCTAAAACGATGCACAACCATGGCAATTACATCATTTCCGCCGGCAATCTGTGCCGCTGGTTAGCAAAACAGGCAGAAGAACTTGGCGTTGAAGTGTTTCCAGGCTTCGCCGCCGCGTCGCTACTCATTGAAGATAACGTGGTGCGAGGCATTATTACCGGCGATATGGGATTGGACAAGCATGGACAACCCAAAGATAGTTTTATGCCGGGCATGGAACTAAGAGCCAAATATACCCTGTTTGCTGAAGGCTGCCGCGGACATCTCGGCAAACAACTGATTGCTCATTATCAACTGGATAAAGATGCAACACCTCAGCATTACGCCATTGGTTTTAAAGAGATTTGGGATATCCCTGCCACGCAACATGATGCAGGTGTGGTCGTGCACAGTGCCGGCTGGCCTCTAACTGGCGATACCACAGGTGGTGGCTATCTGTACCATACAGAAAACCATCAGGTGGTGGTAGGTCTCATCATCGATCTGAATTACAGCAACACCTACTTAAGCCCCTTTGATGAATTCCAGCGCTACAAACAACACCCTGTGATCAAACAGGTACTGGCTGGCGGCAAACGTGTTTGTTATGGTGCGCGCGCCATTGCCAAAGGTGGTTTTAATAGTTTGCCTAAAATGACCTTCCCTGGCGGTATGTTGCTTGGTTGTGACGCGGGTACGCTGAACTTTGCCAAAATCAAAGGTAATCATACGGCGATGAAATCTGGCATGTTGGCTGCTGAAACCGTATTCGAAGCGCTACAAGCTGGTGATGAAGGAGGCGCGGACTTAGTGGCGCATCAACAGCGTTTTGCGCAAAGCTGGTTGTATGATGAACTCTTTACAGCGCGTAACTTTGGCCCTGCTATCCATAAATTTGGTCCATTGCTTGGTGGCGCATTTAACGTACTGGACCAAAATATTTTTGGTGGTCGTTTACCCTTTACCTTAAAAGACAACAGTTATGATCATGCCAGCTTAAAACCGGCGGCTTTATGTCAACCTATCCAGTATGCCAAACCCGATGGGGTGATCAGCTTTGATAAACTCTCGTCGGTGTTTATCTCCAACACAAATCACGAGGAAGAGCAGCCTTGTCACTTACGACTAGCTGACGCAGCCATTCCCATCAGTGTTAACTATGCACGTTATGCCGAACCGGCGCAGCGCTATTGTCCGGCGGGTGTTTATGAAGTGGTGAGTGAGGGCGAAGGTCATCGGTTGCAAATAAATGCGCAAAATTGTATTCATTGCAAAACCTGTGATATCAAAGATCCAAGCCAAAACATTACCTGGGTGACGCCGGAAGGTGGTGGCGGTCCGACCTACCCTAATATGTAACTACGAGCTGATTGTTTTACCACGCCAGGTTGCAGCGTCATATCACCGCTGCAACCATGGTTGGCGTCTGACCTCCGCGTAACTTTTCTGTTCGTTTTCATCCTTGTTTGCGTCTTTGCGACATTTGCTGGTCGTATTATGGCGGCCTATCAACACCACGCCTGATATACATCAAAGGTTTGTCCGGATCCGCTTGCTATGCTTGGCGACATCGACAAATATGTTGCAACGAGCTCTACTGTTCCTCATTCCATCTCAGCAAAGCAAAAAAAGAATAAAGATGCATAAGAAGATAAACAACAATACACGGCAAACCAGCCTCCCCCTTAAACAACTATCGCTTTCATTTATGCCATTATCACAGACGCTAGCCCTATGCAGGATAAATCCATGACGCAGCACGCCAACCGAAGCGCGTTGTCCCATACCAAAACGCATCCGGCCCGCTTGTTGGCACCAATAATGCTTCCGTTTCGTCGGCAAAATACGCTCATTCACATCATCATTGTATTACAAGCGCTAAGCCTTCTGCCCTTGCACTTTGCGCTAGCGTTCATCTGTGCCAGCTGGCTAGCGGCAAGTAACGTGCCAAACGCCGTGCTTGCCATTGTGCCTACCTGTATGATGATTCGTCTTCTGCTGCAGCTGATGAAAGAACACCTAGCTACAGGGCTAAGCCTGCGTGTTCGTCAGCATGTGCGGCAACAGCTGCAACAACGCTTGCAACAATACGGCCCAGCCCGGCGCTGGTATGGTTCAGATAGTGAACACGCCATGATATTGGAAAAAGTAGATGCGCTCGATGGCTACTTGAGCCGATATCTGCCGCAGCAAAAACTGGCGGTGATCGCGCCCTTAGTGATTGCGCTGAGTGTGGGTTATTTCAGTCCATTGGCCGCCGTACTGCTTGTGATCACGGCCCCTATTCTGATTGTGTTTATGATTCTGACCGGCTTACATGCCACCAAGGCCAATAACGCCCATTTGCAACAACTCACGCTGCTAGGTGGCCGGTTGCTGGACTTTTTACAAGGTCGCAGCACCTTGCAGCAACTCAACGCCGTCACTATTGCGGAAGATATACTGGCGCAATCATCACAAGCCTATCTTCGGAAAACCATGAATGTGCTTAAGATGGCATTTTTGTCGACTGCCGTGTTAGAGCTATTTGCGTCCTTGGCCGTTGCCTTGGTTGCACTGTATTTGGGACTTGGACTATTGGGTGAATTGCCATGGGCACAACACCTACAGGTATTGCCATACCAAGCCGCACTTTTTATTTTGCTGTTGGCACCTGAGTTTTATTTGCCGCTGCGTCAACTTGGTAATGATTACCACGCCAAAGCACAAGCTATTTCAGCGCTGGAACAGCTGTCGCCACTTTGGCAGGATGCGGCCAAGGTGGCCATGATGACGCCGCCACGTTTTGATAAACCCGCCAAGCCGCTGACAAGCTCAGCAGCTTCCACCCGTCGCGACGCCCCACTGATACAGATCCATCAGCTTAAAATCCCACAGGCACCAGAGCTATATATTGCTAACTGGCAGCTGTTCGCTGGCGAACATTGGTTGATCACCGGCGCCAGCGGGCTGGGGAAAAGTTCTTTGCTACAGGCGCTATGTGGCTTTTTACCCATTGAAGGGGAGCTGTTGTTTGATGAAAGCGTTGTTAAGGCACCTCAAAGCTGGCAATGCTGGCGCGAAAACATCAGTTATTTACCACAACAAGTGGTACTGGCATATGGCACTGTGCGGCAAAATTTAAGTTGGGTATCCGGTGTAAGCGATGAGGAGCAGCTGCAAAACGCCTTACGGCAGGTTGAGTTGGCGAACGTGCTTTCGCTGGATGATCGGTTAGGCGCGGACGGTATTGCTTTATCCGGCGGACAACAACAGCGCTTAGCGTTGGCCCAATTGCTGTTACAAGATCGGGCAATTTGGCTGCTCGATGAACCGCTGGTGCAGCTCGATGATCGCGCTGCACAGGCGTTATCTGCGTTGCTGGCACGGTTAGCCGTGGGACGTACACTGCTGGTGGTCAGTCATCAACCTTGGGTGTTGCCGTGGATCACACAGCAACTGCGGCTTGAATCACATATGGCCTTTACCGAACATGCCACGCAGGAGCTTTCATGAAAACCACAGACGCTCACAAGGGTACGGGTGCAACACACACCGCAGCAAACACCGCACCAAAATCGGCACAGCACCCGCATGAACCAGTATCGCGGCAGGAAACGCAGCGACCCGCCGCTTTTTTACGTCGCCAATTACTTAGTCAGCGAGCCATGGGATGGTGTGCATCGACGGCCTTACTGACATTGACGCTGGCCGCCGGTTTATTGCTTTTAGGCTTTTCCGGTTGGTTTATTACCGCATCCGCAGCGGCCGGACTATGGGCAGCTGGCTACAGTAGTTTTAACTACTTGCAACCGGGTGCTTTTATTCGGTTTTGTGCCATTGTTCGAACCGCAGGCCGTTACGCCGAGCGTCTCGTTGCCCATTATGTGTTACTACAGTTGTTGGCGGATTTGCGACAGCAAGTACTGCAACAGTATCTACAATCACAGCATAAAAACACGCTGGCCATCGATGCATTACAGCGCATGATGAGCGACATTGATGTGTTGGATCAATTTCCATTACGTTTTGTGAACCCATGGTTGGCAGCCAGCGCGGTGAGTCTGCTGTGGCTGGGCCTCATCGCCTGGTGGCTTCCGACACATTTGCTCGCCGCCGGCCTCTTTGTCGCGGTTAATCTTATCGTCTTGCCAGCCTGCGCCATCGTATGGGCAAGTCGCTATGCGGCGATTGAGGTGTGGTTGCGTGCTGAACGGCGAGAACAATGGCAGCAATTTTTACAATTGTTAATCCCAGCCGTGATGTTTGATAATGCAACCATGTTAGCTGGTCAGTTCCAGCAGATTGAAGAGCGCTTATTGCGCCAACAACAGCGTATATTAGGGCACCAGCATGCGATTAGTTTGCTGCAACAATTGTCCAGTGCGATCCTCATCGCGTGGATTTTATGGCAAGGCAATAGCCTATGGACCACACACAATCATGCCTCCAACTTACCGTTAAGCCAAGAGTTCATCCGTACAGCAACCACAGATACGCTGCACACCACGTCCACCCAACCACGTGATGTGCCGGCCATGCTCGCTGGCTCGCCGCAGGTTGAACCGTCAAACGCTTCGAATAAAGCAGATACAACAATACCGTCTGAAGCTCTGCGGTCAAAGCACCACGCCGAACCGCAAAGCTCGGAAATCATCCCAGTCCCGGTCGGACTCACCGAAAACGGTGTAATAGAAAATGGTATAACTGCCACCCAGCAAGCCGTTGCGTTGTGGGTCGCCTTTTTGTTGAGCGTATTTGCCCTACAAGAAGTGTGGACACCACTGCAATGGCTTCCACAGGCCTTTGGCCAAACCCGAAGTGCCAAACAGCGTCTGAATGCCCTGCTGGTCAGTGCAGCGCCAATTCAAAGTGGCAACACGTCGGTATCAACAACAGCTACAACACTTATACCGCCGGCAACCGACCACGCTGACAACGTCGTAGCGCAGAGCCTGATGCCACGTCCTTTGCTGCAGCTACATCAGCTGAGCGTCGGGTATCATCAACCGCTCGCAGCGCCAATAGAAAAAATGTTTTATCCAGGTGATTTGGTGTTATTGCAAGGGGCGTCCGGCGTTGGCAAAACTACACTATTACATACCTTGTCAGGGCAGCAACGACCTCGCTTCGGCACAGTGCAGACCGCATCCTCTCTTATGCTGGTGGCACAGCAGCCCTATATATTTTCCATGTCAATTGCCGCCAATCTACGTTTGGCAAAACCAACCGCTTCTGATCAAGAGCTTATAGCGACCCTCAATGCGTTGGGGCTGGGCGGGTGGCTGGCACAACAAGCACAAGGGCTGCACAGCCAATTAACGGCTGGAGTTGCCATGTTATCAGGCGGTGAAGCACGACGATTTGCCTTGGCGCGCTGTTTATTACAGCCACCCGCTATTTTGTTACTGGATGAGCCATTAGCAGGACTTGATGCGAGCACAGCAGACCAAGTGCTAACATATATTGCAAGCGTCATGCACGATGGCGTTGTGATCATCAGCAGCCATCAATGGCAAGAACACCGCATGTTTAATCAGCGCTGGACCCCTGAGTGGCAAGCATGACCACGCCGATGACAGAATTTTGGGTATATTTGAAGAGGATAGGCTTTCATTCTGCGGCTTATGTACGACAGATGTCGAATTCAACTTGAGTTTTTTAGGCTGAACACTACTATAGACAGCCCACTTGTATAAGGACTTTTTTATCATGCGATCAACAAGCGCCGCAGCTTCATTTTTTCCCGTACTGACTTGGGCAGGCATTGCGTTAACTTCCATTTGTCATATGCACGTTCAAGCGGCACCTATCAACGCCGCTGAATCAGTCCAAGGCCATATTAATTTTAACAGTACACTTTGGTACCAAACATCCGCCGAGTTTCGTGCCAATAGTATTCAAACCTATAACACCGCTGTTGCCATGTTGGCCGCCGCAAAAGCCGATAAAAACTGGACCGCCCTTACCAATCAAACCAGCAATTTTGCACAGTTACCACCGGCCATTATCGTCGATATTGATGAAACTATTTTGGACAACTCACCAGCTGCGGTAAAAGCCATTGAGAAAAACTCCGGTTTTGACATGACCATTTGGACCGATTGGGTGCAAAAAGCCAGTGCAAAAGAAGTTCCAGGCGCGGTTAACTTTGTGAACAAAGCGCAAGATATGGGCATTAAAGTCTTATTTATCAGTAACCGTGAATGTAACAAACCGGCATTGGATGCATGTCCTGCGCACGCTGCAACGCTGAAAAATCTCAAAGCGGTCGGTATTAAACACATTGAGGCTGAACAGCTGTGGCTGAAAAATCAGCAAGCGGATTGGACATCAGAGAAAGAAAGTCGTCGTATCAAAGCGGCAAACAGCTATCGCGTGGTGATGCTGGTGGGAGATGACTTTGGTGATTTCCTGCCAAATGTGAAAAAAGACATCACCCCTGCGCAGCGTGCAGCCTTGGTCGATAAATACCAAGATTTTTGGGGAACACGTTGGTTTATGTTAACAAACCCAACGTACGGTTCATGGGATACAATTCTAAAGAGCCCGAAAGCTGGCTATTTGACCTCGTTTTAGGCAATTTCTGCAGATCAGCTCGCTTTGTCGCTGCACAAAACACGAGCTGGGTCCTAACTAAACACCAACTACACCACGCTGCTGATATACCGGCGCAGTGGTGTGGTTGTCTCCCCACAGCTCTACTGCTCTACTGCTCTACATGTTATTCGTCTGCTTTCGCACCTTGTATTTGTGCAGCATCACCGCCATATAGGTGATTAAGTTAATACCTTATTCGCTTGATATTCTTAAGAGGTTTTTATGCGCCGTCATTTTATGCTACCCGCGACATTGGCATTTTTTCTGGCTAGTTGCGGATATTTAGAATCCAACCCCAAGGTTGAACTTGAACAGCAGTGGTTACAACAAGATGCACAGTTACAAGCAGTGGTTGAGCAGATCAGAACGCAAGGTATTGCCACCGTCCAACAAAGCGCTGAAGCTGGCACTTTAGCCGCCTGTGTGGCACAGCGTTTATCGGTCGATCCGGTGGGTGCCTTAATCAACGTCGAAGGCGCCTTAGTCGAATCGGCAAAGGTGGCGCAGCTTTTGGCCGATGTGAACAACATATTGCAGCAAGAGATCAGTATTGATCAATTGGCATCGGTGTTACAACAAGGCGCAGATGCCGCCGCTTATGCACAAAGTTTGATTGAATCGCAAGGGGTTGAACAAGCCTTGGCCACGTTAAAAACCATGGTGACGCAAAGTCAGCAATTTGCCCAACAAGATTTAGGTGCCCATTTTAAAACGGTATTAAACGACTGCAAACAACAGACAGCGCAAGCTAACACCTCAGCGGAAACACCTGCGGCAGCCAGCACGGAACCCACTCCGACAAAGAACGACGCGAACACCAATTAACTCGCACCGAGTCGCAGGTGCATACAAACGCACCTGCGACATCGGCCGTAGCATGAGTGGCTAGATACGGCACGACTATATTTTGTAAACATGTGCTGGCCGTTATTGTTACGGCAACGCCTGACCGCGGGCGGCCACCCAGAGTTGATACCAGTGTTCTCGATTTAGCATCAAATGCCGAGCGGCACAACTTTGCGCAATCCGGCGAGGATCCGTTGTGCCAATCACCGGTTGGATCTGCAGCGGTAAACGGCGTAACCATGCCAATAAAATCGCTTCAGCCGATACACCGTACAACGCTGCAATCTGCGCCACCACCGCACTGACCTTGTGCTCATGAGCCGTTTGGGCACGACCACTAAAGCGACCTTGCGCTAAACTGCCCCACGCTTGCAGTTGCACCCCCTGCTGCAAACAAAATTCTGCGGTGCCATAACCGAAAAAATGTTTGCTGCCTTCAGGCATACCGGTTAATACATTTTGTTCGATAAAGGCATGGTCGGCTAAGCTCATTTGCAGCTGATTGACCACCAAGGGCTTTGTACAATGCTGCTGTAGCCACTGCAGCTGCGGCCAACCAAAATTCGATACCCCAAAATAACGAACTTTACCGCTTTGGTGTAATTGGTCAAACACTTGAGCCACTTCATGTGGATCCATCAGCGGATCAGGCCGATGCAACACTAAAATATCGATATAGTCGGTTTGCAACCGTTGCAGCGATGCGTCGACTTGTTGGCGAATATAACCTGCACTGAAATCATAGCGTCCGACATGTTCCGGATCTGCCATGCGGATGCCACACTTAGTTTGCAGATACATCGATGCTCTCAGCTGTGGGTTAGCCTGCAAATACTCGCCAAACACCTGTTCGGCGCGGCCATGTTTATAAATATCGGCGTGATCAAACAGCCGAATACCCTGTTCCAGAGCAGTGTCGATGGCAGTGAACGCCTGTTGCCGCTCTTGCTTCGTGTAGGATGGATGCTCCCAACGACCGCCAAGTCCCATGCAACCGTATGCCAAGAGGCCAACGTCGCTTAGATGATGTGACAAAGGTATGTGCATGGTATTTCCTTAATTGCATCTTAATAAATCCGCAACCACAAATGAGCCGCGACAAACGTTGCCGCCAAACGTAAACATGTAACGGACACGCAAATGCAACCCGCTCAGTCCACGCAGAACGTATCAAGTAGCATGGTCGCAGCATTCGCACTTTAAGGTACAGATTACCACTCCGCCGCCGCCTGGATATAGATCCATTTCTAAAAAATAGGCAATATTTCAATGAATTGATTTATAGTAGTGCCGAAATTTTGCCATGGAGTGCATGCAGTGACAGAGCCCGTTCTACCTCAAGCAACCTCGCCCACCAAAGTAACATCTAGCCGCGGCTATCTTCACTATGCCATCTTATGCCTAGGGCCATGCTTGTTGTGGCTAGCCCTACAACTCTCGCCAGTATCCGATTTATCGAAACCGGCCTGTCTGACGCTCGGGATATTGGCGTGGATGGTACTGTGGTGGACCTTTGAAGTGATCCCCCTCGCAGCGACGTCATTGCTGCCGTTAGTCTTGCTCCCGCTCACCGGTGTCAGCGATGCCACTAAAGCGGCAGCACCTTACGCCAACCCACTGATATTTTTATTCTTTGGTGGATTTGTGTTATCACTTGCAATTGAACATGTTGGTTTACATCGGCAATTGGCGCAACGCGCATTAAAACTGGCCGGCGATTCGTTACGCACACAACTCGCTATTATCATGGGCACTACCGCATTTTTATCCATGTGGATGTCCAATACAGCCACTGCCGTCATGATGTTACCCATCGTAATCGCTCTCATAAAAAGCCAAAACGAACACCAAGCTATGTCACCTCGCGCTGTAGCTGCCATGTTATTGGGCATCGCTTATGCTGCAAATATCGGCGGTATTGCAACCCTCATCGGTACGGCCCCCAATGTCTTGATGGCCGCGTTTTTAAAACAAAATCATGGCATTACCATTTCGTTTGTCGACTGGATGTTGCTGGCTGTCCCGATAGCGGCCATCACTCTTATATGTGCGTGGCTGATGCTGGCGCGACATTTACCCAAGCACTCTTCCTGTGAAGCTGTGGCTAAATCACAGCACAGCCCTGAGCCCTTCACGCGCAGCCAACGCGATGTGAGTTTAGTATTTTTGTGTACGGTGAGCGCATGGATCATGCAACAACCGCTGAGTCAATGGCTAGGGATCAAACTCACCGATGCTAATATTGCTATCATAGCCGCCATCGTACTATTTACGCTACGTGATCAATCTCAGCGGGCGTTGTTACCTTGGGGCGCAACCAGCCAATTGCCGTGGGGGGTGTTGTTGTTATTTGGTGCAGGTTTGAGTATGGCTGAGCAAATTCAAGCTACAGGTATCGCAGCATATATTGCAGATCAGGTGAGTCATACGTCAGACTTAACGCCATTGGTGATCCTCGTGCTGGTCACCGTGATTATAATCTTTCTGACCGAGATCAGCAGCAATACCGCCACCGCTGCCGCCTTTTTACCCTTGCTGGGACCTGTTGCGGTCGCCATGCAGCTCCCAGCGTGGTTTTTAGTGATCCCTGCCTGTCTTGCCGCTAGTTATGCCTTTATGTTGCCCATCGCAACACCGCCTAACGCGATCGTCTTTGCTTCTGGACAGCTCACGATTCGGCAGATGGCCAAGGAAGGTTTTTGGTTGAATATACTAGGAACGGGCGTGATCAGTATTGGCGTCTTTTATCTGGCGCCTTTGGTTTTTCACTAATAGCGTCGGGTTATTGCGTGACTTGTTGTCAGTCTATGCCGGAGTTTGGCGAGGTTTCGGCGATAGCTGTTTGTAAAAAGGGCTTCGTTGTCAAAAGAGCGCCACTGTAAAACGTCATGCGGATGGGTCTGGTGAAACACTATGTCTCGGTGTGTGTCGCCAGACCGCTATCAAATCGCAACAATACTGCGTTACGAATCAGACTCAGGATTTCGATTTTTCCAATAGCCGTACAGTCCAATTAGCGAGGCGGCGATCCAGAAAATTTCGATCACAAAACTCGCTAAATTGAAATTAATACAAAGACTAAACAACAAAAATAAGGCCCCCACCAAGTTCATCAGGTTATACACCAAGCCTTTGGGGGAGACCTTATTGAGTTGTAATAGAAAAAACGCACCGACCACTAACGCGGTGCCGCTCATACCGACAATATCGGCTGCCAATTGAATAGGTTCTTGCATGATCATAGTCCAAGCTGAAGTCGTCCAAACAGGCTGGCCCTTTCCATGGGGAGGACGATTCTCGCAGGGGTCATCAACCAGATTCCACCCTTTCCGTGAGACAGCTTGGGCAGCAGGATGCTGCCGGGATTGTACTGCGCCCAATTTCACCCAGCGAACCAAGGAAATAGTGAACACTAGTACAAAAGCAAAAACGCCGCGTTAAACGCAGCGTTTTTAACTTGGAGCGGGTAACGAGGCTCGAACTCGTGACCTCGACCTTGGCAAGGTCGCGCTCTACCAACTGAGCTATACCCGCAAAATCTTTCTAAGTCATATGCTTAGTAAATGGTGCCCGGGGCCGGACTCGAACCGGCACGACTTGTGGTCGAGGGATTTTAAATCCCTTGTGTCTACCGATTTCACCACCCGGGCAGACATAATGTATTAAGCGCAAAATGGAGGCGGGTCCCGGAGTCGAACCGAGGTAGACGGATTTGCAATCCGCTGCATGGCCATTCTGCCAACCCGCCATCGCTGATACGTCATCTAGTTTAAACTGGAGCGGGTAACGAGGCTCGAACTCGTGACCTCGACCTTGGCAAGGTCGCGCTCTACCAACTGAGCTATACCCGCTTCACACTAGAAGGCGTTTGCCTTAACACGAGACGCATTTTACTTGGTTTTCAAAAGCCGTCAATCACAAAGTTTGGCTTTTACGATCGTTTGCTTATTTTTTAACTAAATCGCTGATAATTAGCACAAATCAGAGGCCGGCGTGACGAATATCTCGCCATGCGGCGGCAAAATATTCAATCATTGACCACAGGGTTAATACAGTGGCGACAAAAAGCAACATCATACCCAAATCGGTGATCCACTCGACGGGCTGCCAAATCAAGCCAATCAGCGCTAACATTTGCGCCGCCGTCTTAATTTTACCGGTCATCGACACTTTCACTTGCGCGCTGCGCCCCAACCCTGCCATCCACTCTCTAAGCGCTGAGATAATTATCTCACGGCTGATCATGATAAAGGTCGGAATCGTGACCCATAAGGTCTGCATATCAACGGCTATCAATACCAAGGCGGCGGCCACCATGGCTTTATCGGCCACAGGATCCAAAAAAGCACCAAAGGGGGTTGATTGCTGCAAACGTCGGGCTAAGTAACCGTCCAGTGCGTCTGTAATTGCGGCAAGCCAGAATACGAATGCGGCCCAAAAGCGACCATTGGTGGTATCGGCGTAGAAACACACTAAAAACACTGGGATCAACAAGATCCGAAATAACGTCAGTGCATTGGGCACATTTAGCATTAAAAACTTCTCTTAACGTTGGGTGCGCTGTTGCAGCGCTTGGTAAATCGTTTCCGCAAGTTGTTTCGAGATCCCAGGCACTGTACTTAGTTCAAGCACTGACGCTTTGAGTACCCCTTGTAACCCGCCGAGATATTGTAACAAAGCTTGTCGCCGAGTAGCCCCAATCCCTGGGATATTTTCAAGCGGACTTTTCAACAGCTGCTTGCCGCGTTTTTGTCGATGTCCGGTAATGGCATAACGATGCGCTTCATCCCGTATATGCTGGATCAGATGTAATGCAGGTGCATCTGGTGCTAAATTGATAGCATTCGCTCGGCCCGCAATTAACAAGGTTTCTAAGCCAGGTTTACGACTGGTGCCCTTGGCTACGCCCACTAACAACGGCGTCTTACTGTGCCGCCAATCAGCAAAAAAATCAATGGCTTGCTGCAATTGCCCCTGACCACCATCAATCAGGATAATATCGGGGATCTTGCTGTCATCCGCTAATTTTCCATAGCGCTTTTGCATGGCAAATCGCATAGCGGCATAATCATCGCCAGGGGTAATACCCTCCACATTAAACCGACGATAATCACGTTTTAATGGGCCGTCACTATCAAACACCACACAGGATGCAATGGTGTATTGTCCCATGGTGTGACTAATGTCAAAACATTCCATCCGCGCAATATCCGCTAATCCGGTGAGCTGACGTAAGCCGGCATAACGTAATGCCATCTGCTGTTTGAGATTGGTTTTACTTTGGCAGCCGGCGGTGGCGTTCTTTTCCGCCAACTGTAGATAACCAGCTTTTTCACCACGTTTCGCGCTCTGCAGTAAAATGCGACGACCGGCACTTTGACTGAGTGCGTCGGCCAGCGCGCTGAGATCCTCGATCACATCCGAGAGAATAATCGTACCTGGCAGCCCCATGCCATGATTGCCATTGAGGTAAAACTGCATAATAAAAGCAGTAAAAATATCCTCGGCGCTCGACTCGGTCGGAATTTTTGGAAAAAATGAACGGCTACCTAGCACTTGGTGTTGCCGTACAAACAGCACATGAATACACACTATGCCATCGACAATGGCAAATCCAAGCACATCTAGCTCGGCGTGATCGCCACTGACTTGTTGTTGCGCTTGGATTTCACGAACCGCTTGAATTTGATCACGTAGCTGCGCCGCACGTTCAAACGCCAACGTTTGGCTCGCCTGCTCCATGCGAAGCACCAAATCTTCTATCACTTGTTGGTCTTTGCCACTGAGCACTAAACGTGTCAATCGAACCTGCTCGGCGTAATCGTCATCCGACACAATACCGACACAAGGCGCAGAACAGAGTTTGATTTGATGCTGTAGACAAGGACGCGTGCGCGCACGGTAAAAACCATCTTCACACTGACGCACTGGAAAAATTTTTTGTAATATTTTTAAGGTTTGCCATACCGCAGGGCTACTGGGGTAAGGGCCGAAATATTGCCCTTCTATCCGACGAGGTCCACGCTGTATGGTTAAACGCGGATGTCGGTGTGCCGTTAACACGATATAGGGAAATGATTTATCATCGCGAAGCAATACATTGTATTTTGGCATGTATTGCTTGATCAGATTATTTTCGAGGATCAATGCTTCCGCTTCGGTATTGGTCAGGGTGTATTCCACATGAGTAATATGGCTGACCAATGCTCTGGTTTTGATGTGGTCAACGTTGGTGCGAAAATAGCTCGCCAAACGCTTTTTCAGATCCTTGGCTTTTCCAACATAGATCACATCATGCGCCGCGTTATACATCCGATACACCCCGGGCTGAGATGGAACTGATGCGATAAAACGTTTCGCATCAAACACCTTGGCGGTAGAGGTGCGCATCGAAACGTCTGAACAAGACGCAAGATCCGCGGATAGTTCAATAGCGGCGGACGTTAACTTGTCCGCGTCTGACATTGGCACGGTCACAAACTAGCCCAAATCTATCATGTTGTGGCGCAGCGCCAAATGCGTTAATGCGACATCACTGTCGATATCCAATTTAGTAAACATACGGTAGCGATAGGAATTAACCGTTTTTGCACTCACATTCAATTGCTCAGCGATATCTGCGACTTTGGCGCCCATGGTAATCATGCGCATAATCTGCATCTCACGATCGGACAATTCGGCGAATGGATTGTCGTTATTGGAGACGATTTTGCTCATCGCCATCCGTTGCGCGACTTCGACGGATAAATACCGCTCACCCTGCGCCACTTTACGAATAGCATCAATCATCTCATCCGAAGGTGCATTTTTCGACAAGAAACCAGCGGCACCCGATTGCATAACCCGGGTCGGCGTTGGTTCTTCAAAGGATACCGATAACGCCAAGACGCGGACCTCCGGACATTGACGTAGGATTTTTTGCGTCGCTGACAAGCCACCAATACCCGGCATTTGGATATCCATCAGCACTACATCAGGGCTATTCTGCCGACAAAACGTGACGGCTTGCTCGCCACTGGCCGCCTCGCCAACCACTTTGATGCCCTTCGCATCCGCCAAAATACGACTGATCCCGGCGCGTACCAGTTCATGGTCATCCACCAGTAACACTGTGATCGCTTGCTGTCCCCTCACCTGCATCTCCTCAATACTGTCAACGGCAGCAACGACCCATTTATACACCATGACATCGGGTAAACGTCTGCACTAGCGAGGTGTTGATACGGGGTCGAGTGCAATGAATAGCAACATTTTGCTACGCGATACGATTTGGGTCAATGGCAATATGGTGTCGATAAAAAATTGCCGAATCAAAGAGAAAAAAATACGACAAAACAGTATGTTATTTACAAGAAGAAGGTGAATATTGTAGAAACAAAAAAACCACCTTTAGGTGGTTTTAAGTGGCGGAGGGAGAGAGATTCGAACTCTCGGAAGGCTATTAACCTTCGCCGGTTTTCAAGACCGGTGCATTAAACCGCTCTGCCATCCCTCCGCGTTGGGTGCATATTAAGAAGTTGCCGTGTTGTTGTAAAGCAATTTTTGGTGATTTCGCACTGATTGCTGAACAATTCAACAACTTGGTGAATAAATAACTAACGTAAGCCTCAGCACCATTGCAACTATTGATTTTTCGCCATGGGCACTGACATGTTTAAGCGAAGGGGTTACACTGACCTGCGAAACGATTAACACTATGGTTTGATTGATGAATAGTAACAGTAAAAAGAAAATTTATGTCGCCTACACGGGTGGCACCATCGGTATGCAGCAATCTGCTCAGGGCTTTGTCCCGGTGCCAGGTTTTTTAGCACACACCGTTGAAGCTATGCCTGAATTTTTCCGAGCCGAAATGCCTGATTTCACCATTCATGAATACCAACCTTTAATAGATTCATCCGATATGACGCCAGAGCATTGGGTGAGTATCGCCGCCGACATTAAAGCGAATTATGCCGATTATGATGGCTTTGTGGTGCTCCACGGCACGGATACCATGGCGTATACCGCCTCCGCGTTATCATTTATGCTAGAGGACTTGGCCAAACCCGTGATCATTACCGGCTCACAAATTCCATTGGCGCAGCTTCGCTCTGATGGCCAAGTCAATTTGCTAAACGCACTTTATATTGCCGCTAATTTTCCTGTGCATGAAGTGACGTTATTCTTTAACAATCAGTTGTTCCGTGGTAATCGCGCCACTAAGGCTGATGCCGATGGTTTTAATGCATTCGCGTCCCCCAACCATTTACCGTTATTACAAGCTGGGATCCATATTGAATGGGTCGCTGGCAAACCCATCGTTGATGATGGCGCCGTACTCGCCACAACATCGGCCAAAACGTTACAGGTCGCCGCTGTGACGCCACAACCTATCAGCGTGGTGACCCTCTACCCTGGCATCAGTTTGGATGTGATCCGAAATATGTTAGCTGATCCAGTCAAAGCACTGATTATTAAATCATTTGGTGTCGGTAACGCGCCACAACGTCCTGAATTATTAGCGGTGTTGCAAGATGCGGCTGCGCGCGGCATTGTTATCGTAAATTGTACTCAGTGTTTTAAAGGCAAAGTCAACATGGGCGGCTATGCCACCGGCAATGCACTTCGGCAATGTGGTGTGATCAGTGGTGCTGATATGACCTTGGAAGCAACCCTAACAAAACTACATTATTTATTGAGTCAAAACCTTGCGGTCGAGCACGTCCGTCACTTGATGCAACAAAATTTGCGCGGTGAACTTAGCTAAGCGCGATCAGCCCCTCCTCGGTATCATCCAGCATTGCCGCATAAATGCCAGTGAACCTAGCGCAAAAGGACCACTGGCATATGGGGTTGCGACACCGCCAACTTCGTTGGTACTGGTCGCGGATAATGGTGTCAACAATCAGCGTGATTATGGAAAAATCAAATGCGCCATCCCTGCAATCACGGGCAAGGTGATCAGCGTGCGCAAAATATAGATGAGAAACAAATCCCAAAGCGTGACCGGTATTTTACTTCCCAGTAACAGTGCGCCAATTTCAGACATATAAATCAGCTGCGTAACGGATAACGCGGCGATCACAAAGCGGGTTAATTCACTTGGGATCTGAGTCACCAGAATAGACGGGACGAACATATCGGCAAAGCCAACCATAATGGCCTTGGATGCCTCGTCGGCAAACGGAATAGCCAGCAGCTCAAGTAAAGGCACAAATGGCATACCTAACCAGGAAAAAATCGGCGTATATTCTGCGATCATAAGAGCCAAAGTGCCGACGGCCATGACCACAGGCAAGACACCAAACAACATATCTAGGGCGGTTTCCACACCTTCTTGCAGGGTTTTACCAACACCAGGTTGCAAACTGGCACGATGCAATCCATGCGACAGCGCTAATCGCCAGATGGAGCCATGTGCAAAATCGCCACCTTCAGCTTGCATCGCATCTTGACCATCAATGAAGGTATCAGGCTTAAAACGCAATGGTGGTAAAAAAGGCAACACTAATGCAGCGACCAAACCGGCGACACAAATAGTGCCATAAAATGGTAAAAAGTATTGCTCTAACTTGACCTGGCCAATCACCACCAAGCAGAACGTTATGGATACAGCGGAGAACGTTGTGCCAATAACGGCCGCTTCCCGCGCGGTATAGAAGCCGGCCTCGTATTGCTTGCTCGTAAGCAACACACCAACACTACCATCGCCAATCCAACTGGTCAGACAGTCTACTGCAGAGCGGCCTGGCAGCCGAAAAACAGGGCGCATGATTTTAGTCATTAGGGTGCCAACAAGCTCTAACAAACCAAAATTCAGTAGCAGCGGTAACAATAATCCGGCAAAAAGAAAGACACAAAAAAGTACCGGTAATAAATCATGAAATACCAAACCACCGGTGGAACTTGCAGTTAACTGTGGAATGTCCAACTTAAAAAACACCACAACCGCACAGCAAGCGCCGACAACACGCACCCACACCCAACTCCAAGCCGGGGCAAATAATCGTAACCAAATGCCGCGCATCGTGGCTTGAGATGCCAATGGTCGAAACGCACAGCATGTTTTTGTGATGACGGAGAGTACTGCGGAACCAAGCAAGACACCAACGATAACGCTGGACAGTTGCGCGCCAAGCATGGCTTTAAAGCTATTAGCCAAGATCGCAACCGGGATGGTTAAACCTTTGTCTCCTTCAACAGGCACCATAAATAAAAAAAGACCCAACAAGGAGGGCAACAATAACCACGCCAGATTACGACGGTTTAAGTAGGCGATACTCGACATATAAGTTCCAAAAAAACACTTTCAACGACGGCACCATCGAAAAGCGCCGCCATGAACGTGTAAAGTAAGGTGAAATGCAAGGTGCAGTATAAGGTTTAATAGGACGGCGTATTACGCCGTCGGTAAGAAGATACGTTGTACCCGCTGTAACAAAGCCTGTTGCGATGGCGTGACAGGACCGTGTTTTAACCATCGACCTAGCAATGCCGAAAGACTTAACGCCTCACCATTGTTATGTTTTTCCGCCAAAAGGACAAACTGCACCTGCTGTCGTTGTTGGCTATCATCGAGCGGACTGTCAACACCCGCAACCCACTCCATGGCAATCGTTAAATCATGCCGCGACATTGCTTCAGTCCCAGTGGCAAACACCACGCGATAAATCACAGGTAACTGCGCCGAGGTACAGGAAGGATCACTTAAGGCAGTAAACAAAGTACGCAAGTCATCAAATTGTGCCGCATGCTGTTTGGCTTCGAGCTGTTGTTGCCACTGCTGCTGTTGTGCATGGATCTGCTGCGCGAGAGCTTTATCGATACTTGCATCAAGCGTTTTACTTTGTTGCAGCGCCTGCAAAATCACCTGCTCGTCGCTATCAGGCGTTACTTGTGTGACTAGCTCTTGCCACTTCGTTTGCACGGCTTGCTTTTGCGCATCACGCTCGGCATGTTGCAACATACGTTGTTGCTCACGCTTGTTAAACACGGCATCACAGTGTTGACGGAAACTTTGCCATAAGGTTTGATCCAACGCTTTACCCGCAAATCCCAGGGTTTGCCATTGTTGTTGTAACGACTTACATTGCACACTGGCTGCATAGGCATCATCCCATATTAATAATGCTTCCGCTTGTGCCACCAACGATTGTTTTTGGCTAGCCATGTGTTGCTGTTGCTGTTTTTGTTGCTGCTTTAATTGCGTTAATAAGGCAGAGAATTGTTGTTGAAGGACCTGGTAGTCCTCTTTGGCGATAGCACCACACTGTTGCCACTGCTGTTGCATTTGACGAATAAGCTGATCGCGTTTTTTGTCGTCAGCCAATGCATAAGGGACTTCACCTTGCAGTGAGGCAGCTTCGGTGTGCCATGCTGCTAATAGGGCTTGCCGTTCGGCAAGGTGTTTGGCACGCAAGGCGTCTTGTTCGGCAAATAAAGCTCTGCATGGCGAGAATGCAAGCTCAATCAAACGATTAAATTCATCATTCAATCCAGCGTCGAGTTCAGCACTAGCGCAACCTAAGCTTCGCCATGTAGAACGGTATTGTTTAACCGCGGCGACGCGCTGGGACACTGTGTCCATAGTCACCGTTTGAGGAATTAGTTCAGCTAACTCCTGCAAAATTTGTTGTTTACGAGGGGTGGCCACAAATGCTTGCAATTCTGTTAAATCTGCCAGCTGCGCCGAAATAAACTCTTGCTCTTTGCTCAACTGATTTTGCTGCTCGGGACTTAAGCTGGCAAGTTCTTGCAATATCGCTTTGCCAAGGCCGAATAACACATTAAATTTACCAGCGTTATGCAAACGTTTGAACTCTTGGAATCGGCCCCGCAATTGGCGTATTTGTTTTTCCTGCTCCGCCAACAGAGGTTCACAATGTTGTTGCCACGATTGCGCGAGTTGTTGCGCGCTGTGCGCAAAATCAGCAGGTAACAAGGCGCCTAGTCGCTTGCTATGCTGGCGCCATTGCTGCTGCCACACTTTAAACTGGCGATAGCTACTGTCAACGGAGGCAGGCTCGGGCAATGGTTGTGATGCTTGTGTTGACAATAAACGCGCCGCCAAGGCTAAATCCTCAGCAAGTTGCGGCAGCCCACTAAATTGCTTCATCAAACCGGTCAATTTAGATGTCAGCGGTTGTTTTTCAATCTCTGTTGCATCAAGTGACAACACATCTTGCGCTAACTGCTGCGCTTGCGTTTCCAACGCTTGCGCGGCAGCTAAATCGGCATCAGCGAGTGTCGACCTGAGCTGCGTTTGCAGTGCGTCGATAGCGCTGTGCAAAGACGCCATGCGCTGCTGTAGCTGCTGACGGCGAGCCTCCGCCTGTTGTTTAGCCTGTAATTCGGCGATACGAGGTGCCAAATACGCATCGGTAAGCGCAACGATTTTTGCATATTTTGCCACGTGGACCTGGGCATCATCCAGTATGGCGACATCGCTAGCCAGAGCGTGCCACTGTTGTTGTAATTCATGGTACTGTTGCTGCAAAACCGCAATGTCGGTGCGTTCGCGTAACGCATTTAACTTGGCAAGTAAAAGCACAATATCTTTACGAATTCGAACGGGTTTTTCCTGCGCCGCCGCATGAGCGTCAAGATACTGCGCAATATCGTGCGCAATGGTGGGGCTAGCTTGTTTTTGTAATCGTTCCAGAACTTTAATATCAGCGATTTTACCAATAAAATACTGGCGTTGCTCCGCACTGTAAGCGCCATCTAATAACGCACGTTGCCAAAATTCAGCTTTATCTAGCCGCTCACACAACTGCAGACGGATCAGCGGATCTGTTTCAACCGCCGCAATTTTTTCTAGGATGGCTGATCGAGTACATTCTTGAATAAATTGACTTTTTAGCGCTGCACCAACTTGATTAGTGACAAGCATTTGCACGACTTGCTGCTCCGCAAATTGCCGTAATCGATCGGCGGATTCATGCTTGCTGGCTTGCCACCACAACGAAAATTCGTTCAGTTGTTGTAAGGCGACTTTACGCACCGTCTCTGATGCATCATTGAAGGCTAATTCATGTAAAATTTCTTTGTGGCTCGCATCATCTGCTGATAACGTCGCGATCACTTGCTGCCGAATTTGTGGATTTTCGTGTTGCCATTTTGGCTTAAACCAACGTTTAAAGATCATCGTGCCCAAACCTTGCGATAGATTCCGTGGAAAATTGTTTTTTCATTTCTGTTTTAGATTTAATCACCATCTGACCATCAGCGCCTATGGTAAATGGTTCATCTGACTTTAAAATATGTGCTTGATACGCCATCACCAATTGCATGGTTTGCTCACGTTGCTGTGCACTCAGCTCGGCACCATCGGCCCAACGCCCAGTAGCTACCGCATCTAGTAATTTTTGATAGGTTTCTGGCGATAACGCCGCGACCATTGCCCGAAAGTCCATAACGCTACTCTTTTTGCTGAAAATTTTTCAGATCATTAACCACGTTTAAAGAAGATAATTCTTGCCTTGGTAATGATGTACCATAAAAAACCAATCCCCATCACCAGATACGTCAACATCATTTGCCAACTATCTGGTTCTGGTTGCCAAAAATAGTAATAAATGAAACTAGAAAGAAACAACACGATAGATATCATGGCCTCGTTTTGTAAACGCAGACTTTTATCAAGACGTCTATCTCGGTGTAATCGTTGAAGATCTTGCTCAGATAAATTGGCTAAATTGGCGCCACAATGTGGGCATTCAGCACTTCTACTCGATACATTTTTGCCACAAAATGGGCATTGGACTATTGCCACTAATACCTCGCCATAACAGAATTACGCTGCGAGAGCGTGAAGGTCTTATGCCTGCCATCATATCTTTGAAATGAAATACTGTGAATAGGACAACAGGCACCTCGGTCAAAATGCGGATAAAACGCTGTTTACACCGCATCATAACCAAGGCTATTGCGCATACAAGCGCATGTATACTCGCGTTAGTTGTTCAACCAGCGCGCTTTTTGTTATAAAGCATCAATCACAGCACGTACGGCTACCAGGGTATCTTGACCCAGCTTGATTGACCGAACATCCGACCAACCATAATCTTCATCAGGTAAGTTGGCATTGTCTTTAAATGGCATTTCCACGGTATAAGACAAACACTTGAACTGCTCAGCTACCCATGGCGATGCAATGGCAAGATTCGCTTGACCTGGTGCATCCAATTCATAGCCATAGGTCGTTTGGAATTCTGGCGTTACCGCCACTAACGCTTGCTTAAATAAGGTCTCTAACTGCGCCATTTTGTCTGAGTACGAAGGCACACCTTCCGATCCCGCAACAAAGTTATATGGCAGGTTCTCGTCACCATGAATGTCTAAAAACATGTCGACACCGACCTCGAGCATTTTTTGCCGCACTAAAAAGACTTCTGGGCTTTGCTCCATGGAAGGGTTGGCCCACTCACGGTTCAAATTGATACCGGCTGCATTGGTGCGTAAATGACCACGGACACTGCCATCAGGGTTCATATTCGGCACAATATAGAATACCGCTTTTTGTAACAATTCACGGGCGACACCATCGTCCTCATCCAACAAACGATCCAACATACCTTCGACAAACCATTCCGCCATGGTTTCACCCGGATGCTGACGCGCAATCACCCATATTTTTTTCTTGTGAGCTTCGGGTTCGCCCACAATCAACATGCTCATATCGCGGCCATCAAGCGTATCACCCAAGTGTTGCAATTGTACCCAACCACTATTTTGCGCTTGATGAATTAAATCTTGATGGCGCTCGTAACTGTATGGCGCAAAATAAGCAAAATAAATGGATTCCGCCTCTGGGAAATGGCGAATCGTCAACTGCTGGCCATCGTATTCGGTATCGACTCGGAACCAATGTTCACGATCATATGACGCAACCGCTTTGTAGCCTTCCCATCCCTTCGGATAAGCTGACTGACCAGCATTTACGATCGTAATGGTATGCGGTTGCAGTACTGTCGTATGTAAACGGAAATAAAACCACTGATAAAATTCCGACTGATGATCGTGTCTAATAGCCAGCTGAATATTATTTGGATCATGCGCCGCAATCACATCGATATTACCGGCGTCAAATTGAGAAGTAATTTTCATAATGGAATTCCTGGTGAGGATGATGAATTAAACACGTGAGTCATAGCCTACGACAAAACAGACGCTTACCCGCTGGCGCAATGTAACATAAACCACCCAAGCTGCCTATGCTTAGCCATGACTTCAGCGCAGGTAAGGCGCAAGGTGATGCTGTAAAATGAAACTTACCCACCGCATGCTCCATCGCACGGTGTTTATTTAGCTAAATCTGGCGCTTGCTAGGCAGCCACATCCACCAAAAACAAAACGCCATAAGCATTCAGCCTATGGCGTTTAATGGGTTTGCTCACCCAGGGTATTGATGGAAAGAACTTACAGTGCGCGTGGCAATGTTGGGTATTTGATACCCGCCATTTCATTCATTACACGAATAACTTGGGTGCTGTAACCGAATTCGTTGTCATACCACACATACAACACACAGCGATCGCCGTCAACGATGGTGGCTTGTGAATCCACCACGCCGGCGTAACGCGAGCCAACTAAGTCACTTGATACGATTTCAGTCGAAGACGTGAAGTCGATTTGATCTTGCAAGTCAGAAAACAGCGACACTTTTTGCAAGAAACTGTTTAATGAATCACGATCGGTCGCTTCATTTAAGTTCAGCGATAAAATAGCCATCGACACATTGGGGGTCGGCACTCGGATCGCATTTCCGGTTAATTTACCCTTCAGCTCTGGTAGGGCTTTCGCAACGGCACTGGCGGCACCTGTTGAGGTGATCACCATATTCAGTGGCGCAGCACGACCACGGCGTTCCGCTTTATGGTAGTTATCAATCAAGTTTTGATCGTTGGTGTACGAGTGCACCGTTTCAACATGGCCGTTACGAATGCCAAAGCGATCATTGAGCGCTTTTAACACTGGCGTAATCGCGTTGGTGGTACAGCTTGCGGCTGACACAATGCGATCTTCAGCCTGAATCATGCCATGGTTAACACCATAAACTACGTTTTTCACGTCGCCTTTGGCTGGTGCCGTTAATAGTACTTTGGCGGCGCCTTTGGCTTGGAAGTGAATCGATAACTCTTTGTCATCTTTCCAAATACCTGTGTTGTCCACCACCAAGGCATCATGAATACCATATTGGGTATAATCGACTTTATCTGGTGAATCGGCATAAATCACTTTGATAAAAGTACCATTCGCCTTGATACCGCAATTTTCTTCATCCACCGTGATACTGCCATTAAATGGGCCGTGGATAGAATCGCGACGCAATAAGCTTGCGCGTTTTTCTAAATCGCCTTTACGGCCGCCGCGAACCACCACGGCACGTAACCGTAGTTTGGTACTTGGACCAGAACGTTCTAACATAAGGCGAGCTAATAAACGACCGATACGACCAAAACCATAAAGCACAACATCGGTTGGCTTAATGCCATCCGGCTGGTTGACGATCTCAGCCAGTTCACGTGCTAAATATTGCTCTAAGGACAGACCCTCAGCCGCATTTTTATAAGTGAAGGCAAAGGCTAATTTACCAATATCCACACGACCTGGCGCCAAATCCATGCGGCTGATAGCTTCTAAAATTGGAAAACTTTCCCGCAACCGCAGTTTTTGTTGTTCAAAACGCTCGACCGTTTTGTGCGCCTTGATAATATCAATGGTCGTTGCATTGACCAGTGGCTTACCATACACCACCACTTCAATGCCTTTGTTGCGGTACAAGCGGCCAATAATTGGCTGCATGTTTTCAGCGTATTCTTGGCGTTCCTGCCAGCTGCGTTGATACTGTTCTTCGTGCGATAAGGTCATGCTGTTGCCTTTTACATCATAGGGTCAATGAATAATTAGGTAAGTGCCTTGCACAAGGCGCGGCAATTGTAATTGATTTTGTAACCCTACAACAACAATTACAGCGGGAATTTTTGTGGTTTTTTGCGTATGCTTAAGGCCAATCTTTTAGAGAGACATGTTATGAAGTTATGGTGTTCATTAAGCCTACTTTTTTTTGTCACCGCCTGTGGCGAAAAAGAATTAACTGTGGCACAAGTATGCCAAGAAAATCCGGCGATCTGTAATGATCTAAATGTAGATTCTCATTGCAATATGGAACGTCGTGATGTGATTCTTTCGCGATATCACGAACAAAAAATGCCTTCTGACCCTAACAAATATCAGCTCCTTATTCACTTTGAGCGCTATTCCAAGTGTATCGAACTGGCCTCGGGTATTGAACACATTAAGTTAAAGGAAAAAAGAACCAGTCGCGTCAAAGGCTATTTGACCAGCTTGGATGAAATTAAACGTCTAGCGGATGAGACGGTCAGCAGTGAATACCCACCATTGCTGTATTATCACTGGTCGCACCATGGTAGCCAGTCGCATTTGGACCGTTTTTTGTTGGCCGAAAAACAAAACAAGCTGCAAGCTCCTGAATTACAAGTCGCGCTCGCTAGTTATTACATGAAGCGAAATCCCAAAAAGACCATGGCCATCTTACAGCATGCCCTAACGCTTTACCCCGAAGGTGCCAAAGTCGATCACGAAATTTATACCGCACTAACGACATTGTATTATCAACAACGTCGTTTTGACGCGGCTTATCATTGGGCACTAATTGCGGCAGACGCAGGGGTAACCCGGATAGAATTTCAGACTATTTTGAAAGATTTGGACCAACAAAGCATTGATACCGCGACCATTAAAGCGATGGCAGAAGAAAATATCGAACTGATCAGTGAAGGAAAGTTTAAGCCTATATCTTGGTAAGTTGTGGTCAGCAGTTATTAGCGTTGCAACGATCTACGCATGATACGCAGCAACGAGGCTTTTGATAGCCTCGTTTCAACATTCAGTCGCCGCAGTGGCAACGCATCAGCGGCGGATTACCCTATCGACACTGATATGTCACGCCCTAGACCATGACGACAGTCTAACTTTTTGGCCTAAATTCCATGGAAAGCGAATTAACACAATAACGTAGCCCCGTCGGGGCTGGTCCATCATCAAATACATGGCCTAAATGTGCATCACAATGCTGGCACAGAATTTCAGTACGGATCATGCCGTGGCTGTGGTCGGGTTGCTCTGCCACCTGTGCGGGTTCTGCCGCATAAAATGACGGCCAACCACAGCCAGCATCAAATTTATGCTCGGCATGAAACAGCAGTTCTCCGCAGCATACACAGTGGTAACTTCCGGCGCGCGCTTCATGCAATAAGGGACCCGAAAACGGATATTCGGTGCCCTTTAGCCGCGTAATGGCATATTGATCTGCGGTAAGTACACGCTGCCAATGCTGATTATCACGACGTTTATTCATAAGTTCTCCACGACATGTTTTACAAACACAGATAGTGCCAGCACCAACATCACAGAAACTAGCGCAAATCGTTCAATCGCACGAAAATCCGTCCAACGTGGGTCTGTCGCTGTGCCATTTGGGCAAGGTATTTGATTCTACGAAATTAAAACCATGACGATCGGTCATGGGACAAAAATGAAGGTTAGATATTTATAGAAAAGACCACACAGGTTCAATAACTGCGTGGTCTGGAACGTGACGATAACGCAATCACGCTTATTTTACGCGCTGCATAGGCCGTGCAGGGTGTTGCCAATCGACATGAAAAGTTTTGCCTTTGGTTTGATCAGTACGCTCAAAGGTATGCGCACCAAAATAATCGCGCTGCCCTTGCAACAGATTGGCAGGTAATACGGCGGTGCGGTAGGCATCGTAGTAACTCAGCGCCGAGCTTAACGCGGGAACCGGGATCCCCTGTAAGGTCGCATCCGCAACGGCGCGACGCCAATTTTGCTGATATTGCGCGATTTGTTTGGCAAAAAATGGATCAATGAGTAAGTTTGATAGCTGCTCATCACGTTCATAGGCTTGTGTGATCGATTGCAAAAATACAGCACGGATAATACAGCCGGCACGCCAGATTTTTGCAATTTCGGCAAAATTCAAGGTCCAACCATGCTCCGCGGCTGCGGTCTTCATCAAATCAAAACCTTGTGCATAGACACAGATTTTTGCGCAGTACAGTGCATCATGCAGCTGCTGAATAATCAGCGCTCGCTGCGCTTCCTCTGGCTTGTCAATCACCGGACCTTTCAACAGCGTGGATGCTTGCAGACGCTGCTCTTTCAGCGTTGAAATGGAACGCGCAAACACAGCTTCAGCGATGGTCGGTGCAGGACACCCCACCTCAAGCGCACTCACCGCAGTCCAAAGCCCCGTCCCCTTTTGACCGGCTTTATCGACAATAATATCAACCAATGGTAAGCCGGTATCACTGTCTTTGGTCGCGAGAACTTCAGCAGAAATTTCAATTAAATAACTATGCAATGGTCCTTGATTCCAGCGCTGAAACACCTGTGAAATCTGCTGTGCGCTCATGCCAAGGCCATCGCGCATCACTTGATAGACCTCGCAAATAAGCTGCATATCGGCATATTCGATACCATTGTGCACCATTTTGACATAATGACCAGAACCACCAGGACCGATGTAGGTGGTACAAGGCTCACCATGGGTCACTGGGTTGCCGGGTTCAAACCGCTCAATCGCACGCCCCGTTACGGGGTCAACCTTGGCCGCGATAGCACGCCACATAGGTTCAATGCGGGTCCACGCATAAGGATCGCCACTGGGCATTAATGAGGGGCCAAAGCGTGCGCCAACTTCACCACCGGACACTGCGGTACTAAAAAATATAAATTTGCCTTCGTAATGTTTTTCACGACGAACGGTGTCTGTCCATAATGAATTTCCGGTATCAACCACAATACCATCAGGGGCAATTCCAGCATCGATTAACTTGGCACAGACATCATCAACAGCTTTACCGGCGGGGACAGAGAGGACTAACAGATGGGGGGAAGCGAGTTTAGCGAGCAATTCAGTGAAGGAGGTACAGGCCACAACACGACCTATGGTTCCCCCGCTTTCAAGGAGATCCTGTTGAACGACAGCCTCCAGCTTTTTCGGGTCTAAATCAAAGGCTGCAACTTTGTAGCCATGATCCGCCAAATTAAGTATTAGATTCTTCCCCATGACACCGGCACCAATAAAACCGATATCGCACTTCGACGTGAACTCAGACATCACACCTTCCTCAGATATGCCTCACCGCAAAATGCGCGGTATTATAACGAAAACAAGCGTCATTCGCTTGTTTGTTTTTATGCTTTTTGTGCGCTTTGCGTTGTTTCGTCGAGCATTTGTCCAATCCAAATCGACATGGAATGTGGCGCTTGTTGATAGCTCAGCGCCGTAAAACCACTATCATCAATCGCGCCATCCGCCATGTGCGTATCGACAATGCGATACCATTGGCACGGTGGTAAGACAAAATGCTGCGCCGAGCCTCCAGCATGAATAAGCACTAACATGGCTTGCCGTTGGCTCAAGGGTTGAATGACAAAACATAAGCTATGCAACTGGGGATCATGCCAATCTTGCGCTTGTTTTGCGCTCCCATCAGGACGATACCAATGCAAACTTGCCCGATCACCATGCCGCTGAAATGTATCGTCTTGCAATAATAAACGACCACAAAGCGGTAGACGCTGACGCAATTGCAACATGTATTGGGTAAAACGTAAAAATTGCTCTTGATGATAATCAAGCTGCCAATTGAGCCAAGTCATGGCATTATCCTGACAATAGGCATTATTGTTACCTTGTTGGCTGTGACTCAGCTCATCGCCAGCCAGCCAGTGCAGGATCCCTTGGCTTATGCATAAGGTTGCCACTAAATTGCGTTTATGTTGATAGCGCTTATTGATCACAGCAAGCTCAGCGGTTGGGCCCTCGACGCCATAATTCACACTTAAATTATGGTCATGGCCATCCCGATTTTGTTCCGCATTGAGCCAATTGTGTTTATGCAGGTAACAGACCAGATCATGCAGATTAAAACCATCGTGATAAGTCACATAATTCACCGACGCTGCTGCTGAGCGGTGATGTTTTGAAAACACATCACGAGAGCCGGCCAGCCGAGTGGCAAAATTGGCAATGGTGTGTGGATCACCTTTCCAAAAACTTCGTACCGTATCGCGGTATTGGTCATTTAATTCAGACCACTGCGGCGGAAATTGTCCCAATTGGTAGCCATAGGGCCCAATATCCCATGGCTCGGCGATTAATTTGGCCTGGCTGATGACAGGATCTTGTGCACAGATTTGTAAAAACAGCGCATCTGGCTGAAATTGATGTTGCTCGCGGGCCAGGGTGACGGCCAAATCAAAGCGGAAACCATCGATTTGATATTCGGTTAACCAATGCCGCATGGCATCCAGGACCAATTGCCGACTGATAGGCTGACTGAGGTCAACACTGTTACCACAGCCGGTGTAGTTACTGTAGGTGCGAGTATGTTCGTCAAACCAATAATACTGACGGTCGGCCAAACCGCGCCAACTGAGCACATAGCGATCCGCCTCAGCGGTATGGTTAAACACCACATCCATGATGACTTCGATACCCGCCTGATGATAGGTTCGAACCAGTGTTTTTAATTCAGAAACGGCATCTTCATATTGATATCGTGGCTCAGGCGCCATAAAGGCGATAGGATTGTACCCCCAGTAATTGGTGAGCTTCAGCTGCTCTAACCGAGGTTCCGCCATAAACGCTGTGACGGGCAACAACTGCACAGTGGTGACGCCTAACTGCTTGATATGCTCAACAACTGCCGGATGCGCCATCCCAAGATAAGTGCCTCTTAATTCCGTAGGAACTGCAGGATGCTGCATCGTCAAGCCTTTGACATGCGCTTCATAAATGATGGTATCCATGGCGGCGATTTTGGGCTTTTGACTGCCCTGCCAATCAAAACTTAAATCGCATAACACCGCTTTTGGCACCATAAAATGGCTTTTACTCTGATACAAACGCTCGTTAAAAACAGCGGCACGGTTTAGTTTTTTCGCATAAGGGTCTATCAGTAATCGCTGCGGATCAAAACATGGGGCCGTAGCCGCATTCCCTTCGGCCATAAAACCATATAAAGCCCCGTCCGCTAAGCCCGAGACCTGCATATGCCAAATAGGGCCGGTACGCGCTGTAAATGAAACCTTGTGGATCAACTCCTCGGTATCGGCGCAAAAGATACATAGCCACAACTGCTGCGCATCCGGCGCAGCCACGGCAAAATTCCAACATTGTGGCCGCGCCTGCCGTGTTGCCCCCAGCGGATATGCTTGCCCCGCATCGAGGCTTATGGATGTACTAGACCCGAGGGTTACAGCTGCTGAGGGTACAGCTTTTGCATACGATGCCACAGATGGCGATGATGGCGATGATGGCGATGATGGCGATGATGATGGATCTTGCATGCGGCTCCTTTGATCAAGGACGATTCAAAAATATATCTATGAAATTTCAATAATAAAACGAACAAACCCAGTCCTGTATTCGTTGATGCGGCTGAGTTTTATAACCATCCCTTTGATGGTGCTTGCGTCGATAATTCAAATATTGTCGTCGCGTCAGTCGCTATCGTCAGGTGAAGAGCAGCGACCTGTTCACCGTCAACACATTCAAATTAAATGTATACCGTCGAGGTTTTTTGTGCGGCACGACATCGCAATGTGTATCCCACTCAAACGGTCGGCCCTGCTACCCATCGGATAAACAATGTGGCTAAGGGCGGCAAATCCAAAAGTAAATGTTCAGATTGCTGAAATAACGTTGGCTGCGTTGTAAAGTGGCAGCCCAAATCCCAATCACTCCCCCAGTAATAGCGACTGTCGGTATTTAGGATCACCTGATAATGCCCCGCCGTAGCCACCGGCAGACGATAGCCTTGTCGCGGTACTGGCGTAAAATTACACACCACGTAAAGCGCATCACCGCACTCGGCATGTCGACTAAAGGCCAAGGTGCTGTGTAGCGCGTCTTGATGATCGATCCAGCGAAAACCACGATGATCGAGATCCCACGCATAGAGTGCACGACAACCGCGGTAAGTATGATTCAAATCACGATAAAGTTGCTGCATGCCCTTATGTTTATCGTAGTTGAGCAAATGCCAAGGCAAGCCAATATTGTGATTCCACTCGTCGCCTTGTGCAAACTCGTTCCCCATAAAATTAAGTTTTTTGCCAGGATGGGCAAACATAAACGCAATATAGGCGCGCATCGATGCGGCTTGTTGCCATTCATCACCCGGCATCTTGTGTAATATACTACCTTTGCCATGCACCACTTCATCATGCGACAGTGGCAAAATAAAATGCTCGTCATAGGCATACACCATGCTGAAGGTGATGTCATTGTGATGATATTGCCGATACGCCGGATCCTTGCTGATGTAACGCAGTGAATCGTTCATCCAGCCCATGTTCCACTTAAAATGAAAACCTAAACCGCCATCATTCACCGGACGGCTAACACCGGCAAAACTGGTGGATTCCTCCGCAATGACCAAGGCTTTTGGAAAGTGGGTCCGAACTTCTGTGTTTAACCAGCGGCATAAACTAATGGCTTCATAATTGTGATTGCCGCCATCCACGTTGGGGATCCACTCACCGTCGCGACGGGAATAATCCAAATACAACATCGATGCAACCGCATCCACCCGCAGCCCATCAATATGAAAATGCTCTAACCAAAACAACGCACTGGCGACCAAAAATTGCCGGACATAATCTTTGCCAAAATCGTAAATGCATGAATTCCAATCAGGGTGCCAACCGCGGCGTGGGTCAGCGTATTCATACAGACTTGAGCCATCAAACTTGGCTAAACCATGGCCATCTTCGGGGAAATGTGCCGGTACCCAATCTAAAATCACACCAATATGGGCTTGGTGACATCGGTCAACAAAGGCCCGAAACATATCGGGTGTGCCAAAGCGTGACGTCACGGCAAACATGCCCAGCGGTTGATAGCCCCAAGACCCAGAATATGGATGCTCCATCACTGGCAGTAACTCGATATGGGTAAACCCCATATGTTGGATGTAGGGGATCAATCGATCGGCCAGCTCTAGATAATTTAGCGGCTGACCATCGGCATGGGTTTGCCAAGAACCAAGGTGTAACTCATAGATACTCATGGGCGCTTGGTAAGGTGAAAATTCTCGTTGCAACCAAGCCGCGTCTTGCCATTGATAGGACGTTGGCGCCTGCACAAGGCTCGCATGCGATGGGTATTGCTCTGCCGCAAACGCCATCGGATCTGCTTTATGCGGCAGCAAATGACCCTGTGCATCTTTAATTTCGAATTTGTAGCGCGTTCCGACGGCTAATTCAGGCATGCAAAGTACCCAATGGCCACATTGGGTACGTTGCATCGGATGACAACGACCATCCCATCGATTCATATCGCCAATCAAACTCACGGCACTGGCATTTGGCGCGTACACCGCAAATCGAGTGACCGACAATCGTTGTCCATCCAACGTCAGATCAATCATCTGTGCGCCCAATTGCCGGTATAAATTTTGCGGACGCATGGAAACAAAATGGACCGCGTGATACGCGATTTCTTGCAGCTGGTAAGGATCAACCAGGCTTAATTCTGCGGGATGAACACCATCTTGCGTATCTTTGTGCTGCCAGACCACCCGATAAAGCTCGGTTTTACGCTTGCGTGGCAAATCAAGGTGGTACAACCCTGGCGCATTAATCACCGCGGTGAATTCGCCTAACAATGCACCCGTTTTCACACTTTGAGCAGCTTGCGGCACGCGATGGGGAGTCCACAACACAATACGCCAACCTTTTGGCTGCTTTTGCCAACCAAGGTATGAAAATGGCTGATGGCAACGCACCTGTGATAACTCGGCATACAAACCGGACACCGCGGGAATATCAGTTGATTCAGTACAGCCATGCTCAAATTGCGAATCGTTCGACGGGGCGAGCGGTTTATCTTCCATCACATGCGTCATTGCTACATCCATCTGTTCAAAGTGTCGAAAATGATATTTCTGTACTGCACAAAAAAATTGGTGAATATGATTTAAAAACCAGCTTAGCCACCAACGAAGACGTGCCCCAACACGCGGCGACAATCCTAGACGGTGGCGCTATCACGACAAACATCCTACGTAATTTTGTTCCCCAAAATTGACTTAGTTATAACGTGCATGCCGCCGATGATGCGTTAACAATGTTACATGTGCCTGAATATGCTGATTTTGTATCATATCTTCTAAATCAACGGTTAATTTTCTCCGCCAATTCGGGTATTCGTCACTGGTGCCTGGAATATTGACAGGATCTGTCATTTCTAACCAATCTTCCAATTGCAAACAGAGCAATTGTGAACTTCCTTTTGCCAAATGCTGCTGCATGGCATAGTTTAGTGTCCTATCCATGGCCAAATGCGTCACATCACGCGGGTAATCGGCCGGCAATATATGATGGCCGTGCATCGAATTTAAAATCTGTTGCTTGGCTTGATGCCGATCATGCATCAACTTAGGTAAAATCTCATCGTTATACAGCCCAAGTTCGCGGCCAAGTTTTAAATCCGAACAATGCCAGTAACCAATGAGCGTTGGTAAATCGTGCGTCGTCAAAGTCGACATCGCTTGAACTGGATAGTGTGCCGTTGAAATGAAACCTCCATCCTCGGCTTGTTCAAAGAAAAACACCCGGTACGAGTACATGCCATGCTGCTGCAGTAACTCAAAAATGCCATCGGGTACTGTGCCTAAATCTTCACCAATGATCACCGCTTGATGTCGCTGACTTTCCAGTGCCAAAATTCCGAGTAAATCCATAATCGGATAGTACACATAAGCACCATCACCTGCGGTCGCGGCGCCTTTAGGTACCCACCACAACCGAAGGAGTGCCATCACGTGATCGATGCGTAACGCACCAGAATGTTGCATATTGGCGCGGAATAAATCAATCAGGGGCTGGTAGCCTTGTTGAAACAACTCATAAGGATGCATCGGCGGTAAGCCCCAGTTTTGCCCCTTTGGCCCCAATATATCCGGTGGCGCCCCCACGCTGGCATCGCGGCAATACAATTCTGGGTTCGCCCAAATCTCGGTGGAGGCTTCGCTGACTCCAACCGCCAGATCGCGGTACAAACCAAGTAACATGCCATGCTGTTTTGCATCGCTTTGCACCTTCGCCAATTGGTGCTGTGCGATAAACTGCAAATAACAGAAGAATCGCAGTGCGCCGCTGTTTTGCTCAGCGAAGGCTTGCACTTCAGGGCTTTGCAGATCACGATACTGCTCAGGCCAATTTGGCCACCCCCACGCATGCGGATCTTGTTTGATGAGCATTTGGTGCAGCGCATCATACAATGCCAATTGCTGCAGACTTTCACCACCATCTTGTATGAATTGGGTAAATTCAGCATGCATTGGATGCGAATTTTGCTGTTCAAACCACTGGAATAAAAGCTGCATAGCACTGAGTTTTAACTGCATCACACTGGCGTACTGTACCAAATGATGTTGACGCGCCTGTGACAGTTGCGCTTGTATTTGCTCCTGCAGCAACCACTGCTGATAGGCGGCACAATCGGCCGCGCCAGGCATTAAATCGGGGCAAATATAAATAATATTCAACCAACGACGAGACGATGGGCTGTAAGGACTGGCCGATTCTGGCATGGCTGGATACAGCGCATGGATTGGGTTTAGTCCGACAAAATCTGCCCCGTTTTGCCCTAAAAATTTCACCAACTGCGCCAAATCGCGAAAATCACCAACGCCCCAATTTTGCTTAGACCGCAAGGCATACAGCTGAATAGAAACGCCCCATTGTTTTTGTTGCTCAAATTGCGCTGGCTGGAAACAACGTGCAGGGGTGATAATCAAACGCTGCGCCGTCAGAACATCATCCGATAACGTTGTGTCTTTACTTGATATCGACAATTGATGATAACCAAGCGGCAGTTCGACAGTAAAACGAAGTTGATAGGCTTGGTACTCTACACCATCCACCAGATGGATATGGGTGAGTTCGCCATCGACGGGGATCACGTCAAATTGATGGGTTTGCCCTTGCTCGGTTGTAATTGTGACATCCCAGTGATGATTCACCTCGGATAATGGCAAACGGACGGTGACTTGATAACTGTCGGCTTGGGTTTGCACCGATACCGGATCTAAAGGCTGGGCAAAATGCGTTTGTTGCAAGGCATGCAATAACCGGCCGCAGGCGGCTTCATCCTCGATCGGGTAGCCCATCGCAGCCAGTAACCGCTGCTGGTTAAGCTCCGAGATCTCAGTGGCATTGCCCCAAGCATCTTGGAAGGACGTTTCAATACCGTGGTAAGCAACCAACTCGGCAAGTAATTGTTTATCCATAATAAAGCTCCTAAGCAGCGGAATAAGCCGCGTATTAAGCAGCGTCTTTGGCAACCATGCAGTGCGCAAGATAGCGATTTTTGTCGTTGGCTATAGAGGTCAATAGCACTACTTTTTATTGGCTATACTATGGCAGCTTCAAGACGTCGACATGACAGTGGCAAGCAGTATACGACGACTTTTTTTGACGCGGGCACTTTAATAACGCATATTGTCATAAAATTACATAAATACGATTGCATAACAAAATTCGGCTTGTAAATTGGCAAAAAACATGTAATTTTACTACATAAATCGCGAGTTTTTGGCTTCAAATGGGGTAAATCATGACTATTCGGGTTGCTATCAATGGATTTGGTCGTATCGGACGTAATGTCTTACGTGCACTTTACGAAAGCGAAAAACAGTACGACATTAAAATTGTCGCCATCAATGACTTAGGTGACGCTGCTATCAATGCCCATTTGCTAAAATATGACACAGCTCACGGTATTTTTGCCGCGACAGTGAGTCATGATGCTAACGCAATTTATGTCAATGCGGATGAGATCAAAACCCTTAGTGTACGAAACCCAGCGGAGTTGCCTTGGCAAGCGCTGAATGTTGATGTTGTACTGGAATGTACCGGTTTATTCACCGACCGTAAAACCGCTGGTGCACATTTAGCCGCTGGCGCCAAAAAAGTCATTATTTCTGCCCCTGCAAAAGACGTTGATGCGACCGTTGTGTATGGCGTCAATCATGATGTCATTACTAAAGATATGACCATTATTTCCAACGCCTCTTGCACCACCAACTGTTTATCTCCGATTGCAAAACCGCTAAATGATGCGTTGGGTATTGAATCCGGCTTGATGACGACCATTCATGCTTACACCAACGATCAGCGGCTGTCTGACGTGTATCACACCGATGTACGACGCGCACGCGCTGCGGCTATGTCAATGATTCCGACCAAAACCGGTGCCGCAGCAGCTGTGGGACTCGTGGTGCCTGAACTGGCAGGCAAATTTGATGGATTAGCGGTTCGTGTACCAACCCTAAACGTATCGCTGGTTGATTTAACCTTTATTGCCGGTCGTAATACCAGCATCGATGAAGTGAACGACATCATCCGACACGCTAGCCAACAAGCAGGCCTATGTGATGTGTTAGCGGTCAACGACTTGCCATTGGTGTCGGTTGATTTTAACCATAATCCGAAGTCGTCCATTTTTGATGCGACTGAAACCCGCGTCAATGGTCGTTTGGTGAAAGTGATGGCATGGTATGACAACGAATGGGGCTTTAGTAATCGTATGCTAGACAACACCGTCGAACTGATGAAATTCCATCGTTAACTATCGCGCGCCGTACGCGCGGTGAAGGATGGTGAACCCATCCACAGCATTATTTAGAACCCAGCACATCGACGAATGGATACGGTCGATGTATGCTGGGTTTATTGTTTATGATGATAAGGCTTTGTATGTCAGTGCGTTTTCAAACTGGTTTTCGCCATCTATCTGACTTACCCTGTGTTGTGCTTCGATATCATGACGCACAAGCCGTCGTGAGTTTGTATGGCGGGCAAGTGCTCAGTTACCAACCGACACCCACGACCGAGCGTTTGTGGTTCTCACCGTTAGCACAGTGGCATGATCAACAAGCGATCCGCGGAGGCATTCCCATTTGTTGGCCTTGGTTTGGCGCCTTAGATCCTCGCTTGAAGCCTCTGATCGCTTTGGCCAACAATGGTGACTCAGGATCCCCCCCCAACCACGGTTTAGTGCGCACAGCCATGTGGCATTACCACGCTATGGATAGATCGCACACGGACAACCCATCGCCGCCGGACAGTAGCAACCATGAGACAGCGACTACAGTGACGCTGAGCTGCACCGTGACACCACCATGGCACCCCGCCCCGGTGACTCTCTATTTGGAGCTTTGCCTTTCGCATCAACTCAGTCTTCGGTTATACACCAACGACACATTAATACAACAAGCGGCCTTGCACAGTTATTTCAGTCTGCACCATATTGAACATTACGGACAAGAGGCCTCGACCAAGTTCAACAGCAACCATAGCGCGAGAACACAGCCGCTTGACGATTGTCTGGTGTTTCCGCTTGCCGAGCCATATCTTGATAAAACTCAGCCATCAGCGCAGCTGATTCAAAACACGTCTGATGCATTGACGTTTGTCGGTGAAATTGACCGGATTTATTTAACCACTGCGGCAAGCCTTTGGATCTCAGGCAAAGATGCGGCAACGCAAGGTGCGACGCGCATTCAACAATATGGTCATGATAGTTCTGTGCTTTGGAACCCAGGCGCTAGCAGAGGGGCGCAGCTACGTGATGTCACTGAGACGCATTGGCGAGAATTTGTCTGTGTTGAAACCGCATGGTTGCAATTGGCCGATCTAGATCACCCTGTGGCCCCTGTTTTCGGTTCCGCCACTATGTTCGAACCAGCTAGATTAAAGCCCTGTCAGCTCGACCTTCGGCAAGTGATCAGCGCTGACTGATAAAACGATCATGGATCACACGCTGCGAGCCGTCCTCAAATACTACGATCAATTCAAGCTGCCATTGCATTGCTGGCTCAGTGCAAGCACCGAGCATAAATTCGCTGCGCCACAATGCCCCATCAGGTTTGAATACTAACGGCATGACACCCATGTCAAGGTTAATGCCACGCAGAACGCCTTTGATATGCTGGACAGGATGTGCCGGTCGCTGCTCTAACTGTCGCAGGTCGACCTGCAAACTCAATAGCTGCTCCGCTTGTAAGGGTGCCGGCGCATAATGCAATATCGCGCCCTGTTGATGATTGACAACCGCAGTCGCTTGGTTTTGTCCCGCTTTTTGGCAGCCTGCCAATCCCAAAGTTAAACACGGCATGACCAAAAAGCCATACCGAACGATGGACAAGGCTATGGCTTTTGCAGCGATGTTGAGCTGCTTGACTGTCAACCATATAAAACGGAAAAACCACATGAAACCTATCCCCAGCCTGTCATTTGCTATTACCAGCGAAATCAAAGTTACTTGTACCACATTATTTATTTGTGTAGTTGCCTAGTCCAATTGAACAAAGTTACGGTACTTAGTCGGTGGTAGTTTGCCGAATGAGGAACCGCATGGCAAACCCTCGATGCCGATAACAGCAATGCACATAACATAAAGCACATAACGATTTCATGCGCCCATCAAGCATGCGGCTTACTTTACTTTGGTGCTCACCAGAGATCAGCAAAAAAATGCAATGACGCTATTTAAAGACAATACAAAGACCGCGATAAACGTCGGCCTCTATCGTGCTGTTGAATTTTTGTATCGCCACAATGACAGCACCGCTATGCAGTTGTTGTATTGCGCAATTTTCCACCAGCAACATTGTTCTACATCATAAAACCGCCGTTTTTGCCTATCTTTTTAGGGGTAAAACTCGTATCATCGCGCCCAAAGATCAATAGGGAAAACAAGGTTGATTTAACGAAACCTGCTAAACTACTGGTCATAATAAGAAGGGTCACCTACCAGGTGTTTTTTTAACTAGCAAAACTGCAGCGGAACTCAACATGAGCCAGACCAAATCGTTAAATGTTGATTACAACTACACCATAGTCCGCCTCTTTGCCCTCACTACCGTACTATGGGGTATTGTCGGCATGGGACTGGGTGTATTCATTGCGGCACAATTGTATTGGCCAGCATTGAACTTTGATACAGCGTGGTTAACCTATAGCCGCCTTCGTCCACTTCACACCAACGCGGTGATTTTCGCATTTGGTACCAGCGCTCTGTTCGCAACCTCATATTATGTGGTACAGCGTACCTGTCAGGTCCGGTTGTTTGCCGAAAAACTGGCCATGTTCACCTTTATCGGCTGGCAGCTTGTCATTATCGCCGCCGCGATAACTCTGCCGCAGGGTATTAGCCAAAGCAAAGAGTACGCCGAACTGGAATGGCCAATTGACTTGTTGATTGCCATCGTGTGGGTGTCATACGCCATTGTGTTCTTTGGGACTATTATCAAACGTAAAACCAGTCACATTTATGTCGCTAACTGGTTCTATGGTGGTTTTATCATTACCGTTGCGGCGCTGCACATCGTCAACAGCATGGTGATCCCAGTATCACTCACGAAATCATATTCCATCTATGCTGGCGCTGTTGATGCGATGGTGCAATGGTGGTATGGCCACAATGCAGTAGGTTTCTTATTAACTGCTGGCTTCTTAGGGATGATGTACTACTTCGTGCCAAAACAAGCAGGTCGTCCAGTCTATTCCTATCGTTTATCTGTGGTTCACTTCTGGGCCTTAATTGCCCTGTATATTTGGGCAGGTTCACACCACTTGCACTACACTGCGTTGCCTGATTGGACACAAAACGTCGGTATGGTCATGTCGGTGATCCTGTTTGTACCAAGCTGGGGCGGTATGATCAACGGTATCATGACGTTATCAGGTGCCTGGCATAAGCTGAAAACAGACCCCATCTTACGTTTCTTAATTGTTTCATTATCCTTCTACGGTATGTCGACCTTCGAAGGCCCGATGATGGCAATCAAGGCGGTGAATGCGTTATCGCACTATACCGACTGGACCGTTGGCCACGTTCACTCAGGTGCCTTAGGTTGGGTGGCGATGGTATCTATTGGTGCACTGTATCATTTAATCCCTGCTGTGTTTGGCCATGGTCGCATGTACAGCATTAAATTGATCAACACCCATTTCTGGTTACACACCACAGGCGTCGTGCTGTATATCGTTGCCATGTGGATCAGTGGCATTACCCAAGGCATGATGTGGCGCGCCGTGAACGCAGATGGCACCTTAACTTATAGCTTTGTGCAGAGCTTAGAAGCGTCTTACCCGTTCTACTTAATGCGCTTCATTGGTGGTTGTTTTGTCATCGTAGGTATGTTGGTAATGGCGTACAACGTCATCAAAACTGTGCGTGCAAAACAAGGCGTTTTAACCCCAGTCGCCGACGCTGCCTAAGGAGTTTATCGTGTCTAAGAATTACCATGAGAAGTTAGAGAAAAATATCGGCTGGATGGGTATTTTAACCGTGGTTGCCATCAGTTTTGGTACCTTAGTCGAAATTACACCCCTGATGTTTTTAAAAGAAACAACGGAGCCTGTAGATGGATTAAAACCATATACAGCGCTGCAGTTAGAAGGCCGTGACATCTTCATCCGTGAAGGCTGTACCAACTGTCATAGCCAAATGATCCGGCCATTCCGCCACGAAGTGGAACGTTATGGTCACTATTCTGTTGCTGGTGAAAGTGTGTGGGAACACCCATTTTTATGGGGTTCAAAGCGGACAGGTCCAGATTTGGCCCGCGTGGGTGGTCGTTACAGTGATGATTGGCATTATGCGCATTTGATGGATCCACGCTCTGTGGTGCCACAGTCCAACATGCCGGCATACCCATGGTTAGACACCAATGTATTGGATGGCAAGTTAACGGCGAAGAAGATGGAAACATTCCGTACCTTCGGCGTGCCTTACACCAATGAAGACATCGCTGGTGCTGAAGCCGCAGTAAAAGGCAAAACCGAAATGCAAGCCCTGATTGCTTACCTGCAATCACTTGGCACCGCGTTGAAGTAATAGCCATGGACTACGCAACCATACATAGCATTTACACCGTGATTATACTGGTCGCTTTTGTTGCACTGTGCGTTTGGGTATTCCTGCTCAAACGCCGCAAAGACTTTGATCAAGCTGCAAACTTGATTTTCTCTGACGAGACAAAAGCACCACAAAAACAACAACAGGAGAACGATCATGAGTAGCTTTTGGAGTGCTTGGATCATTGTTTTAACGATAGCATGTCTGGTGTTTTGCCTTGTTATCCTGACATGGAATTTAAAAAACCACGTTGGCGTTGACGAAGGTGAAACCACAGGCCACGAGTTTGACGGTATTTCCGAGATTAACAACCCACTACCAAAGTGGTGGACCATTATGTTCTACGCTACCTTGGCATGGTCTGTGTACTACTTTGCCATGTACCCAGGCTTGGGCAATTGGCAAGGTTTGTTAAACTGGACCAGTTCGAACCAAGGTATTAAATCGCTAGCGGAATCAAAAGCAGCCGTTGAACGTAACGCCCAAGCTGGAACACCCTCAAACTTGGACCGTGAAATTGCAGCTGCGAACGAAACCTACGGCAAAGAGTTTGCGAAATACACCAGCCGCTCTGTGGAAGAACTGCAAACCGATCCTGAGGCGCTTAACGTGGGTCAGCGTTTGTTCCTGCAAAACTGTTCACAGTGCCATGGTTCTGATGCACGGGGTCAACGCGGCTTCCCGAACCTTACCGACAACGATTGGTTGTATGGTGGCACGGTCGACAAGATCAAAGAAACCTTGTTACATGGTCGCAAAGCCGCCATGCCTGGTTGGAAAGATGCTCTGGGCGATCAAGGCATTAAAGAGATGACTGCCTATGTCCTGAGCTTGTCTGGTCGTAAAGTAAATGACAAAGATGCTGCCGCGGGTAAAACCAAGTTTGCCCTTTGCGCTGCATGTCATGGTGCCGACGGTAAAGGCAGCTTAGCGCACAACTTGCCCTTTGGTGCACCGAACTTAACCGACAATATTTGGTTGTACGGTGGTTCTGCGGGTTCTGTGAAAGAGACACTGGAAAAAGGCCGCAACGGCGTCATGCCAGCCTTTAAAGACACCTTAGGTGAAGACAAAATCCATGTAATTACCGCATACGTCTACAGCTTGTCGAATAAAACTGGCACAAAATAACAGTTGTGTTATCAAAGGCCCCCCCGTGGGGCCTTTTTTTAACTGTGAGAGATCTGATGCAAACACGCGCTTGGTATAAACAATTTTGGCCTTGGGTGCTTATCGGTATACCGATTTTTACCTTTTTAAAAGCCGGTCATTCGATTTACATCATGAATCAAGAACGTCCCGATTTGGTCATAGATGACTATTACTCTGAGGGTAAAGCCATCAATATGAACTTGGCTAAATATCGTGAGGCGGCATTGCGTAATCTCAACGGCAGTATTTTGATTGCGGCCGATAAGTCGATCGTTCGGATAGAAAACAACAAGGCCCTTGGCGATAGCATAGAATTGCGCTTTATGCACAACACGATGGCGGCGAAGGATTTTACCATCAAGGCCGAACGCAGTGGTGCCGATTTGTACGTGGCGCAATTACCGATGCTGCTTGATGGCAAATGGAATTTGGTGGTCACCGACACGACAGAGCAGTGGAAACTCCGCGCCACCTTCACCCTGCCCCAATCGCAAGCTATTAAGCTCGGTTATTAACCGTCCGCCTGCGCGCTCGAGGATCTGCTGTGTCTGCCCTGATGTCTTGTTTTCATTGCCACGAGCCAGTACCGGAAGGTACTCAATTTGTAGTTCACTTTGATAATCAGCCACAGCATTGCTGCTGCCCTGGTTGCCAAGCGGTTGCCGAAACCATCTTGGCGCAAGGTTTGGCGGATTATTACCGCTTTCGCACCGCGCCGGCTCAAAAAGCTGAACTCGTACCCGCCAGTTTGCAACAACAGCTTAAAAACTTTGATGAACCCTCGGTGCTGGCCGATATCAGTCAGCCTTGTAGCCGTGGCCAGCAGATTGAATTGTCGATCAGTGGCATGAGCTGTGCGGCATGTGCATGGCTCATTGAACGTCAGTTACAGCAAGAGGCAGCGATCCAAGCGGTATCGGTGAATTCAAGTACCGCGCGCTGTCAGCTGATATGGCAACCCGACCAAAAACCACTCAGTGAAATCATTCAACAAATTAACGCCCTGGGTTATCAGGCCACACCATTCATGGCCGATCAGGAAGAAACGCAATTCACCGAAGAGATGCAGGGGTATCTGAAACGGCTGGCGGTATCCGGCATTATGTCGATGCAAGTGATGATGCTGGCGTTTGGACTGTATTTTGGTGACTACACAGGGATTGAGCAGCAATATGAAGGCTATTTACGCTGGATCAGCTTATTACTGACGCTGCCGGTGGTGTTGTTTGCCGCCCATCCCTTTACCAGTAGTGCCATCCGTTCCATCAAGGCGCGGGCGCTTAATATGGATGTGCCAATAACCCTAGCGCTGTATTACACCTTTTTGGCATCCTGCTATGCCACCTGGTTTGACACCGGCGAAGTGTATTTTGAATCGGTGTGTATGTTTACCTTCTTATTGCAGCTGGGCAAATTTTTTGAGTTTCGAGCCCGTAAACAAGCGCGCGATGCCACCAGTAATCTGTTAAAAATCATGCCGGTGACCGCGCGAATTTGGCACGATGGCACGCTCACGCCGATTGCAGCACGCTTGTTAACCGCAGGCACTATTATCCAAGTGTTACCAGGCGAAACCTTTCCGGCTGATGGCGTGATTGTCGAAGGCGACAGCAGCGCGGATGAATCCATGTTAACTGGCGAATATCGCGCCATCCTGAAAACCAAAGGCGATGCTGTCTTGGCCGGCAGTGTTAATCATGATGGTGTGCTGTTGGTTGAAGTCACCGCCAGTTTATCCAGTTCTCGACTTGGCCAAATCATTGTATTACAGCAAGAAACGCTGCATCAAAAACCAAAAATTTTAGAAAAAACCGACCGTATTGCACGATTTTTCATCGAACGGTTACTCGTCGTCGCAACAGCGACCTTTATAGTCTGGTACTTCTGGATAGATGCCGATCGGGCCTTTTGGGTTACCCTTTCGGTGCTTGTTGCCACCTGCCCTTGCGCCTTAAGTTTAGCCACGCCAACGGCGATCACCTGCACCCTGGCACGGTTAAATCGTCGCGGTATTTTGATCAAAAATCAGCAAGTGTTGGAGTTTTTGCCAAAGCTTAATCATGTGTTTTTAGATAAGACAGGCACCCTCACAGCTGGCAGTTTCTCCATTGTCGACACAAAAATCACGCCGCTGAATGCGTTACAGCCCCCCATCGCATCGCACGCGTTGAACACCACCATCGCCACATGGCAAGCCGATGATTTTCTAGCCTTGATGGCCAAACTGGAGCAATGGTCTGAACACCCTATTGCCAAAGCGTTTGCGCCTTATAACACGCATAATGCGAAGGTTGCACAGCTCGAGTTGATGGATATCACGGTCGTGCCTGGTGCTGGTATTACTGCCAAAGCTTACTGGCGGCCATCGGTAGCTGCACCAGACGTAGCTATACCAGACGAAGCTATACCAGACGTGGATGGCAACACAGTCGTTCGCCTCGACGAACAACTCCCTGCGCTATGTTTAGCACTTGGCAATAGTCGACTCACTGGGCATCCACTGCAGGCCGGTTATCATGTCATGCTGGCAATAAACGGTCAGGTGGCCGCCCAAGTGCAATTGGCCGATGCCATCCGGCCGGAAGCCAAAACAGCCGTGCAACAACTGCATCAACAACAGATTAAACTCACCATGCTCACCGGCGATGCATCTGCTGCCGTTACGCAGGTTGCCGACCAGCTCGATATCCGTGAACGTGTTTCAGGTTGTTTACCAGAGGATAAGGTTGCCACCATTCAAAACGCCGTCCATCGTGGCGATACGGTGTTGATGATTGGTGATGGCATCAACGACAGCCCAAGTTTCCATGCCGCACATGTCTCTGTGGCGCTGGATACCGGCACTGATTTATCGAAAAACCAAGCCGATGTGGTACTGTTGCATAATCGCTTAACCGGCATCGCTGACTTGATTGACGGCGCCAAACAAGGCCAACGTGTGGTGAAGCAAAATCTCGCATGGTCGGTTGGTTATAACCTTATTATTATCCCACTGGCGGTATGCGGTTTTGTGTCGCCTTATATTGCGGTGATTGGAATGTCTTTCAGTTCCTTGCTGGTCGTGTCAAACTCATTACGCTTACTTAAACACAGGGACTAAAACGGTGACTATCACATGAGCATCATTTATATCTTAATCCCTATTGCCGTGCTGTTTGTCGCGCTTGGCTTGTTGATTTTTTTCTGGGCCGTCCGCAGCAAACAGTTTGACGATCTGGATAAAGAAGGCTTTAGCATTTTATTTACTGAGCAACATAAAGCATCACCGACAGTAGCGGATGGCGGTCACAGCATCGATCCACCAGCGGACGTAGATACGACGACAGTGGCAACCCTTGCTGCGCATACACAGCAATCAGGGCCAACCGATCATACAAAAACCACGACCTAAAGCCTACGACTGCCATGGCGAAAGCACCGGGCGAAGCATCGAGCAACAACCGTAGATGTAGTCACTCGGTGACGTGGCCCCCCCTAAGCCTCAGGGCATAAACAGCATAAGGACAATGGATCCGTGATGACGGAGCTGCAACTCATAAACGCCTTTTTACTTGGATTCCTTGGCAGCAGCCACTGCGTGGTGATGTGTGGTGGCTTTTTACAAGCACTGCAATTAGGCATGGCTACAGAAACCAAACCAAAGCAATTTGCACGACAACTGAGTTTGAGTCTAGGACGCCTCACCACCTACAGCCTGTTTGGCGCTATCGCCGGCGCGCTTGGCTATATGGCACTGAGTTGGCAAGCGGCGCTGCTGCCATGGCTCCGGCTGCTCAGTGGCCTGATCTTGGTGGTGATGGCACTTTATATCAGCCGGATCTGGGTCGGTTTACAATGGCTTGAACGCAAAGGCGCATGGTTATGGCAGCAGGTTCAGCCACTGCGCCGACGTTTACTGCCCATCAATAGCAATCGCAAGGCGTTCGGTTATGGCATGATCTGGGGCTTTTTACCCTGCGGTTTGGTGTATACCAGCCTCAGTTGGAGTGTTGCCAGTGCCAGCCTCTGGCTGGGCGCCAGTTGGATGCTGGCCTTTGGCATCGGCACCTTACCCGCGGTGCTGGCCATGGGCACGCTGGCCACGCAGATCCAGCAATGGCGGCAATTGCCACAGATCCGCATCATCACCGCCTGCCTGCTGGCTGGGTTTGGTCTTTACACAATTTACCTTGCACTATCGGCTGGGCTTTTTTAAGCTAAGCCGACCTGCATTAAAGGATTTCTACCATGAGCGCCTCCTCTTTAAACTGTCAGCACTGCGGTTTTAGCCAACTTTGTCTGCCTTACACCTTAAACGATTCGGAACTGAATAAGCTGGACGATATTATTCAGCGTAAAAAACCATCGCACAAAGGTGACTATTTATTCGAAGCAGGCAAACCACTGCATGCCTTGTATGCCGTACGAACTGGCTCATTTAAAACATTTACCCTCAGTGAGCAAGGTGAAGAGCAGATCACCGGTTTTCACCTGCCGGGGGATGTTATCGGTTTTGATGCCATCAGCCAGCAGCAACACCCCAGTTATGCCCAGGCGCTCGAGACGGCCATGGTCTGTGAAATCCCATTTAACAACTTGGATTTGTTATTGGATCAACTGCCCAAATTGCGAGTGCAATTAATGCGGCTCATGAGCGAAGACATCAGTGATGATCACCATATGATGTTATTGCTGAATCGCAAAACCGCTGATGAAAAATTAGCAGCATTTATCAGTAGCTTAGCAGTGCGTTTTGGCAGTCGCGGTTTTTCGCGTAAAGAATTTCGGCTGACCATGACCCGCGGCGAAATTGGCAATTACCTTGGCTTGACCGTAGAAACCATCAGTCGTCTACTCGGCCGCTTTCATAAAGACGGCATTATTCATGTCGATGGCAAACTGATCAGCATTGTCGACATGGACAAGCTGCAATTGGCCGCCGGCATGGTCAGTACCAACTGTAAAAATTAAACCAAACTCGGCAGCATCACGTATTTGCTTGATCTATGCCAACAATAGATTCACCTTTTGGTATTACAGTCGTGGGTAACAGCTGACATATTTGCAGCTATAGTTACCCATAGTCTGGCAGCCAACCCCGTCAAGGAGAATCGACAATGGCCTTATTCAATCATGTTTTGGTGGTGATAGACCCATCCCAGCAAGAGCAAAAAGCACTCAGTCGCGCCGTTGAGATCGCCCGTTTAACCCACTGTCGTTTAACCGTTTTTCTATCTATTTATGACTTATCCTACGAAATGACCACCATGCTGTCAGGCGAGGAACGAGAAGCGATGCGACTGGCGGTGATGGCCGATAAACGCGACTGGATTGATGAGTTGATGGCGCGTTACATCCCCTCGGGCATAGCGTTTAACGTAAATGTTGAAGTGGTATGGCATAATCGGCCGTTTGAGGCGATTATTGAACACGCCAAACAAGGCGATTACGATCTGATTGTCAAAGCTACCCATCCGCACGATAGCCTCAAAGCGCTGATTTTTACCCCAACCGATTGGCATTTGCTGCGCAAAGCGCCCTGCGCGGTGTTATTGGTAAAAGAACACGCATGGCCGATGCACGGTAAAGTGTTAGCTTGTATCAATGCCGGTAGTCAAAAGGATTATCATCTGCAGCTGAATGATCGACTCATTAAAGTGGGCTCACAAATGGCTGCCCTGCTCGAGGCCGAGCTGCATTGTGTAAATGCTTATCCTGGTACCCCCATTCAAGTAGCGATCGAAATTCCAGAATTTAACGCCATGGAATATTCCGAGAAAATGTTGCACCATCATCAAGATGCGCTACATCGATTAGCACAGCATTACAGCATTGCACCGAATGCGTGCCATATTAAAGAAGGATTACCCGAAGATGTGATCCCGCGCGTTGCCGAGCAACTGGATGCGGAAATGGTGGTGATTGGCACTATTGGTCGCACTGGCTTGTCCGCCGCTATTATTGGCAATACTGCCGAGTATGTGATTGATCGGCTCAACTGCGATGTGTTGGCACTGCGCAATCCCTTAGCACAATCAACATAGCGACCATAAACACTTGGGCTTCGAACCGGCATTGGGTATACTAGCGGCCTTTTTTGACAGCGCGCGGTCACGCGCGTGATGCCACCGAATTGATAGGTCCATTTGTTATGTCACATGCCGCTGAAGCCAAAGCCCAATACAATCTGAATAAACTGCATAAACGCCTGCGCCGCGGTGTTGGCCAAGCCATTGCCGATTTTCACATGATCGAAGAAGGTGACAAGGTGATGGTGTGTTTATCGGGCGGCAAAGACAGCTACACCTTGCTGGATATTTTGTTAAACCTGCAGCAATCGGCGCCTATTCATTTTTCTATCGTGGCAGTGAATTTAGATCAAAAGCAACCTGGCTTCCCCGCCGAGGTATTGCCGACATATTTAACCGGTATTGGTGTTGATTTTAAAATCGTCACCGAAGATACCTACAGCATCGTCAAAGAAAAAATCCCTGAAGGCAAAACCACCTGTTCACTCTGTTCTCGCTTGCGTCGCGGCATTTTATATCGCACGGCCAAAGAGCTAGGCGCAACCAAAATCGCACTGGGTCATCACCGCGACGACATGATTGAAACCATGTTTTTAAACATGTTTTATGGTGGCAAAATGAAATCCATGCCGCCAAAACTTATCAGCGATAACGGCGAACATATTGTGATCCGGCCGCTGGCGTATTGCCGCGAAAAAGATATTGAGCGCTATTCCATCGCCAAAGGTTTTCCGATCATCCCGTGTAACCTCTGTGGCTCGCAAGATGGCCTGCAGCGGCAGGTGGTGAAAGACATGTTGCAAGATTGGGATAAACGCTTCCCAGGTCGGATTGAAACCATGTTTCAAGCCATGCAAAACATTGTACCCTCGCACATGATTGATAAGCAGCTGTTTGATTTTAGCCAAGTTACTCGTGACAACGCCGCAACCCTGGCGCAGGATACCGCTTTTGATAAAATTGCGGTCCCGCAGATCCCGGTTGGTTTAGATCCAGAGGATATGGATGAATCGCTTGCCACCGCAAGCGGCAGCTGCACCGACACTAGCAGCGGGATATCAAACAAAGCAATGCCACAACGCACAGCCAGCGCACAAATTATTGAATTAACCTAGTTCTAAAGCTTGTTGAAACGAAATTCAACAAGCTTTCATCTCGGCTGGAGATAGTTCTCAGATCAACATTCTGAACGGCTGGCCATGCGATGCCATCGTAAACTCCGCCATCACGGCGCCTGATCACGGCGGTCCTTCCCTCGTGTGCAGACGCCGGACCTGTTTCTCCAGCGAAATACCTAAGCGTTTTGCCATCCGTGCAAGATTTGCGCGATCAAGCGATAGTAATTTCGCCGCCGCTGTCCAATGTCCCTGAGTAAATGTTAACGCCGCCAAAATTTGTTGCCTTTGAAATTGGTCCGTGGCAGCACGTAGATCCATAGTGATAAAAGCGGCGGGCTCTATGGTTGTCGTTGGTGGATGTGCAATAGCCTGTGGTAGGTAGGTATTTATCTCAGCAGTCGCTGCATTTAACGCCGCCATCGATAAAGACTGCGTCGTTAAAGAATCCACCGTGTTTTCAGGCATGTGCACACCTTCAGCCCCAAAACCCAATAAGCCTAAATGCTCCGGCTGAACAACCACGATATGCGCAACCAGCGCCTCATGTGTTGTTGTTTGTTCGCATCGTTCGGCTGGACAGGTGTCCAAAACTCGCCCTGATACGGTTTGCACCGCTGCCACCGCCATGTGCCGACTGGCTTTTAGCGCCGCCCGACTGATCACATGTTCTAACTCACGCACATTGCCAGGCCAGCTGTATTGGCACAATAGCGCTTGCGCGCTCGAACTTAACTTCAGTTGTCGAATGCCTAATTTACGTGCCGTGACTTCAAGAAAATAGCCGGCTAATAACACGACATCATCGCCTCGGCTTGCAAGGGGCGGCACATGAATAGGATAGACCGACAAGCGGTGATAGAGGTCGGCCCGAAAACGCCCCGCGCTAACTTCCTGCGCCAGATCGCGATTGGTCGCTGCAATCACCCGACAATTCACATGCTGGACAGCATCTTTACCAACGGGTTGAATTTCACCACTTTGGAGTACGCGCAACAGTTTACTCTGCACATGAAGCGGCAATTCACCAATTTCATCCAAAAAAATGCTACCGCCATCGGCCAGCATGAATTTTCCTGGCCGGGCTTTGTCTGCCCCGGTAAACGCGCCTTTCGCGTGACCAAACAGTTCACTTTCGGCCAAGGACTCTGGCAACGATGCACAATTCACATACACTAGCGGTTGGCGGGCGCGTCGCGACCGTTGGTGCAGTGTGCGTGCCACCAATTCTTTGCCAACCCCAGTTGGGCCTAATACCAGCACCGTAAAATCAGACGGTGCCACCAACTGAATGTCACTGTTAAGTGCCTGCATCACGGCACTGTGACCCATCAGTTCACCACCGTCTCGTAACAACGCCTCGTGTGTCAATTCTTCTAATAAAGACTGTGCGTTTTGCGCTTGTTGCTCCAAACGTTTTAACTGAATGGCGGTCTTTAACGTCGCAGCCGCCATCGCACTGATCAAGGTTAAGGTACGATCCGGGATGGTATCAAATGCATGCGCTGACAGGCTGTCAAGCGTTAACACGCCCATCAAGTCATCATCAGCATATAGCGGCAACCCCATACAGGAATGCACCGGCAATTCACCATGCTGCGCCAGTAATAAACCATCATAGGGATCCGCCAAGGGACAGTGAGCCGCAAATCGAAGCGGTGTTCGGCTCTGACAGATCAGATCAAGCCGGGCATGATCGTGCCGACGAAAGCGCCGGCCCAGTGTATCCGCAGTTAAACCTTGGATCGCCAACGGCATCAGTGTGTCGCCTTGCACAGACAATAGCGCCACCGCATCACAGGGAATGGCTTTTCGCACCGAATTTAATAATCGATCAAATCGATCCGCCGTGGTTAAACTAGCCGCTAAATCTAACGCGACTTCGAGCAGTAAACTGGCATGCAATTCCACGTCATCCCCCACCACAATCTGATATTTCAGCACTGATTTTGTATAAGCTGCCGCAGACAACATCGGCAAATCAAAGCACGCTTTTCGGCTGGCACCCGATGATAACACCTACTGAATCATAACGCACCAGATGAGTCACAATGACTCCAAGCAATTGAGTCATTTTGACTCGCTTTATACATAAAAAAATTGCAAATAAACATATCTTATTGTTTTTAAATGGTTTTAAAAGTTGGCATTGCACGTGCAAAGGTTACTTCAGGCACCTTCAGCTTTGTCGAACCGGAAGGGCGCTGACAACCACAGCCACAGAGGTATTTATGTTATCTAACGCAACCATCGCCACAGTGAAAAGCACTATTCCGTTACTGGAAAGCGCCGGCGTGGCATTAACCCAACACTTTTATCAACGCTTATTTAAACACCATCCTGAACTACAAAATATGTTTAATATGGCCAATCAGCATAATGGCAAACAACCATTGGCATTGTTTAGCGCCATCGCCGCTTATGCCAAGCATATCGATACGCCCGCCATGCTGCAGCAGGCCATCACTCGTATCGCCCATAAACACACCAGTTTGTATATTCAACCTGAACATTACGCT
>Ga0209812_10000195_pt1 | contig 56125 bp, 30 predicted proteins | sample JI71714BDNA_FD_187502 | JGI IMG/M metagenome (GOLD analysis project Ga0209812, IMG submission 187502) | Wastewater effluent complex algal communities from Wisconsin, to seasonally profile nutrient transformation and Carbon sequestration -... | ecosystem: Engineered > WWTP > Effluent > Algae...
GATATCGGAGCGGCAGTAGTAGATTGGTTGGACAATTATACCGTAACTGAAGCTTGTCAGTCCTACACAGTGAGCAATAACTATACAGGCATCCTACCTAACTTATGTGGTGGCAGCCAAACAGTGACATGGACCGTAACAGATGGCTGTGGCGCAACAAGTAGTAGCAGTGCGATGATCGTTGTCAGCAACGATGTGACACTACCCGTATTTAGCAATTGTCCAGCAAATATCACCGTCAATGTAGATTTAGATCTTTGTGCATCCAATGTAGTATATAGCACACCGATCGCCACTGATTGTAATAATCCAGTGACTGTAGTGAGAACAAGTGGTATCCCTTCAGGATCAACCTTTCCATTAGGTGTATCGACGATTGTATTTACAGCTACAGATAGATGTGGAAATACGAATACTTGTAGCTTTACCATCACGGTAGTAGATACTGACGTACCAAGAATCAGTTGTCCAGACAATGACGTAGTCGTATGTACAAATAGTAGTTGTGTATGGCCAAGTACAACAGCACTCAACCCGATAGGTATCGAAAACTGTCCAGGCGCAAATGTTACGTACACAATCACAGGAGCTACTACAGGTTCAGGAAGTGGCAATGTACCGACGAATTCCAACTTTACATTAGGAACATCCACAATAACTTACACCATTACCGCAGCGAATGGACAAACAGCAAGTTGTAGTTTCAATGTTGTGGTCAATGATTGTACTGCGCCGGTGATTACTTGTCCTACCGCACAACCTGTATTCGAATGTGGCAGCCCAACTTTAGAAGCAAATATTGCTACATGGTTGGCAACAGCAAGTGCTACAGACAATTGTACATTGACACCAACAGAAACGGTGACACGAGTAAACACCATCAATCAATGTGGTAATACAGAAAAACGATTATATCAAATCACAGCAACAGATATTGCTGGTAATAGAAGCCAGTGTTTTGTAGAAGTATCGATTACAGACAATACATTGCCAGTCATCGTGACGGCAGCAGCAAACCTTACCATACAATGTGATGGAAATGGAAACAGCGACGCACTTATTAATTGGTTGAATACCCGAGGTGGTGCCGTAGCAACCGGCGCTGCCTGTGGCAATGATTTGACATGGAGCAACAACTTCACAGGACTGAGTAACGGATGTGGTGGAACGGGAAGCACTAGTGTGATATTCACGGTAAGTGATGCGTGTGGCAATACTATAACGACAACAGCTACATTCACCATTGAAGACACCACCAACCCGACGATTACCGCACCAACGGCGATAACATTGCTTTGTGGAAGTGCATCAAACAATGCCATCGTCCAAGGTTGGTTAGATAGTTACCGAGTGAGTGATGCATGTGGCAATGTGACAGTAACCAATAATTTTACAGCCCTACCAACGACATGTGTGAGTGGCAGCAATGTGGTGACCATTACATTTACCGCTACAGACGAATGTGGTAGAACAAGCACGACCACATCGACCATAACTTTGATCGACAATCAAAAACCAATCATCATGACGCCACCGACAGATCTAATCCTAGAGTGTGGCGCAAATAATACAACAAGTATCAATGCTTGGGTTACAGCAAGAGGCAACGCCGTTTTCACAGACAATTGCGATGCTACATTAACTACAACTTTTGTAGCAGGAATTGCTGAACCAAATTGTGGAAGCACAACAACAACACTTTACACACTGACAGCAACAGACGATTGTGGTAATTCTACAGTGACGTATGCAAAACTGATCCTATTAGATAGAATAGCACCAGTCCTAACGTTACCGACAGCGGCCAATAGCGTTAATTGTAGTCCAGCAACAGATGCGAATACAACCTTAGAAACATGGTTGAATAGTGCAACAGCGACGGATCAATGTCAAGGAACGATCACAAATATTTCCAAATCATTGGTCAATACAGTAAGGTCATGTACACCAACAAATGGGACAAATATCGCATCCACATACTTATTTTCCGTATCAGATAATTGCGGCAACGCAACCACAGGGACAGCGACATTTACGATCAATGACAATACTGCGCCTACAATCGCCGCGCCTGTAAACTTAACCGTAGCATGTGGTCAGGATATCGGAGCGGCAGTAGTAGATTGGTTGGACAATTATACCGTAACTGAAGCTTGTCAGTCCTACACAGTGAGCAATAACTATACAGGCATCCTACCTAACTTATGTGGTGGCAGCCAAACAGTGACATGGACCGTAACAGATGGCTGTGGCGCAACAAGTAGTAGCAGTGCGATGATCGTTGTCAGCAACGATGTGACACTACCCGTATTTAGCAATTGTCCAGCAAATATCACCGTCAATGTAGATTTAGATCTTTGTGCATCCAATGTAGTATATAGCACACCGATCGCCACTGATTGTAATAATCCAGTGACTGTAGTGAGAACAAGTGGTATCCCTTCAGGATCAACCTTTCCATTAGGTGTATCGACGATTGTATTTACAGCTACAGATAGATGTGGAAATACGAATACTTGTAGCTTCACCATCACAGTGGTTGATACGGACGTACCAAGCATCAGCTGTCCAGACAATGATGTAGTGGTATGTACCAATGGAAGTTGTGTATGGCCAAGTACGACAGCACTCAATCCAATTGGAATTGAAAACTGTCTGGGCGCAAATGTTACGTACACAATAACTGGCGCAACTACTGGTTCAGGCAGTGGCAATGTACCGACGAATACCAACTTTGCTTTAGGCACATCTATAGTAACCTACACCATTACCGCAGCGAATGGACAAACAGCAATTTGTAGCTTCAATGTCGTGGTCAATGATTGTACTGCCCCGGTGATTACTTGTCCAGCTAATTTGGTGTTGGAGTGTGCAGGTGTGTCCAATGCAACAAACATAAATACATGGTTGACGTCAGCGACAGCTACGGATAATTGTACAACAATTCCAGTGGAGACCACGCTTTTACTCAATACGGTAGATCAATGTGGAAACACAGAAAGTAGATTATATAGATTTACAGCAACAGATGCAGCTGGCAATAAAGACGAATGTTTTGCAGAAGTAATCATTCAAGATACGACGATTCCAAGCATCAGCATACAAGCGACTGATTTGACAGTAGATTGTGATGGAAATGGAAACAGCGAACAGTTGCTCAATTGGCTCAACAATCAAGGTGGCGCCCAAGCGACTGATTTATGTGGAAACGTCTCATGGTCCAATAATTTTGGAAGTATTTCAGACATATGTGCTTCTACAGGTGCAACCACGGTGATATTCACGGTAAGTGATGCATGTGGCAATACCAATACCTCTTCATCAACATTCACCATTAGAGATATTACATATCCAGTATTTTCGTGTCCAGCAGACATCACGTTAGAATGTTCTAATCCATTTAACAATGCTATCATGACCGCTTGGTTAAGGTCAGCAAACGCAGAAGATGTTTGTAGTGGTACCTTACAAGTGACCAATAATTATCCAGGCATATTTGATTCTGGTTGTGGATTGTCTGGTGTACATACCGTTACATTTAGTACAGTAGATGCATGCGGCAATGACGTCACTTGTACCAGAGCAGTTACCATAAACGATACAACTTTACCTATTATCACATCACCTGCAGCACCTTTGACTGTTGAGTGTGATGGTCTTGGAAATACAACACAATTAAATACATGGTTGAATAATAATGGTGGAGCCACGGCTTCTGATTTATGTAGTTCGCCACTTCAGATATCTTGGAGAACGCCTGTATTGGTCAATACCCAAGTACTTTGTGGTGGTACAAGGATTTTGACTTATCGATTCGTCGCTGTAGATGCTTGTAATAATGAGTCACTTCCAGTATTTAGTACATTTACCATACAAGACAATACATTACCATTGATATCGTCACCTGCTTCGGATTTAGTGGTAGAATGTGACGGAGCTGGCAATGTTCCACAACTACAAGTATGGCTCAACGCACAAGGAAATGCGCTTGCTTCTGATATTTGTAGCGGTCCAGTTATTTGGCAATATGACTTAGTGGGTACCCAAGATCAATGTGGAAGAACAGGGACTTATACTTATAGATTTACAGTGACTGACGCTTGTGGTAATACAAGTACGACGCAAGCAAATTTTATCATCAGAGATACGACTTCACCTGAAATAACGACGGTGGCCCGTGATTTTGATGCTCAATGTAATGGAGCAAGTAATTCCATAGACATATTAAATTGGTTGAATAATAATGGATTTGCCCAAGCAACCGACGAATGTAATGGACTGACATGGGCCAATGATTATGGGTCTATCATATCTGATTGTGGTACTACTGGAGCCGTAACTGTAACGTTTACAGCAACAGATGCGTGTGGCAATAGCAGCAATACAATGGCGGTTTTCTCTATTTCTGATGATACATCTCCGACTTGGGAAAAATTGCCGCAAAACCTGACATTGACATGCGACGGTGTATCAGACCCAACTGCACAAATCCAATCTTGGTTAAACTTAGTAGGTGGTGGAGAAGCAAAAGATAGTTGTTCGCTTGTAGTTTATTCTAATAATTATACCGCATTATCCAATGGATGTAGTGCTGGAACAGGAAGTGCTTTAGTTACATTTACAGCAACAGATGCTTGTGCAAATGCGGTGACAGCTACAGTGACGATTACCGTAGAAGATATCAACGCTCCATATTTTGTAAATCAAGCTAGAGATACCATTGTGGAGTGTAATGGCAGTGGAAATGCGGTAGATTTAGCCAATTGGTTAGCTAATCATGGTGGTGCAGTGGCAGAAGATGCTTGTAGCGAACCATTGACATGGTCAAATACCTTATTGAATACAATCCAAAATTGCGGTGGCACAAGCACATCTAGATATTCATTTACAGCTACTGATGCATGTGGAAATACTAGCGTAGCTACAGAAGCATTATTTATCATCAGAGATACTACCTTTCCAGTGTTTTCTACTTTACCACAAGATAGTGTCGCACAATGTGATGGCAGTGGAAATACAGCGCAATTGAACGGATGGCTAGCAGCAAATGGTGGTTTGGTGGCAACAGATATATGTGGATCAATTTCAGGTATCCAATATGATTTGGTAGGCGAGACGGACTTATGCGCAATCACTGGACGTAGTTTGTATAGATTTACGATCATAGATGCGTGTGGCAATGTCAATACAGCGGAAGCGAGTTTCATCATTGTAGATACTATTCCGCCAGTAATCACAGGTGGAGCAGACATTAATCTGGAAGAATGTGACAACTCGACTTTAGGAAATTATCCAGAATTTGATTTTTGGTTGACCAATCACGCAGGTGCTACAGCTCAAGATGGTTGTGGTAGTTTCACTTGGAGCAATAATTATAACCCAAGTAACTGGGTGACTTTATGTGGAAATACTAGAAGTGTAGCAGTTACATTTTATGCTACGGACAATTGTAATAATGTAGATTCAGTTACTCACAACTTCAGTGTGGGTGATGTTTCTGCACCTTTATTTGTTAATTGTCCTCGTCCTCCAGTTATCGTAGATGCTCCAGCGGGTTGGTGTAGTGCATTTGCCAACTTCTCTCCGATCACTGCTACGGACAATTGTAGTAATGTCACCGTCACACAAATCGATAATACTGGTTATACGTCGGGTAGTTTATTCCCAGTAGGTACTACTATTTTGTGGTATGAAGCAGCCGATGAATGTGGAAACAGAGATACGTGTAGTATAAAAATTATTGTCAATGATTTCCACACACCACCAACGATCAGTTGTCCTGCTGACAGAACAGTAAATAATGATATCACCATGTGTGGCGCAGTAGTAAATAACTTGGCTCCAACAGGCATTACAGACAATTGTGATAATAATCTTACTACTACATACACCATCAGAGATAAAGATAATAGAATAGTAGGTTGTGGATTTAATAATGCAAGCGGATTTAAGTTTCCTGTAGGCAAAAACACAGTGAATTATTCCATACAAGATCAGCCTTTGTTATTGATTACAGAAGTGGTCAATGATGGTGTGATCAGTGGCATAGAAATCACTAACTTTGGTCCTGCTAGATATGATATTTCTTGTTTATCTGTAGAAAGAACAGGTACTTTACCAGAAGTATTTATCGTAGAAGATACCATTCTTGCGGTTGGTGGTGTTTATACCCATAATTTTAGCAATATCCCTGCAAATTCTCCTGGAGCGTATGTGATTAGATTTTTGGATAACTTTATTGATGGAGTCGCTATCAATGGTTTTGCACCTTCTGATTTCTCATGGTCAGGAAGTTTAAGCGCAGGAAGTATCTACCGAACAAGGGTTTGTGATACAAATACAGGCATTGACTTTAGAAGAGCAGACGATTGTAATTTGAATAGTTTTGGAACATTAAATCCAGGATTGCCAATACTTCCTGATAATGGTGGTTTAACATCCTTACAAAGTAGGCCACCTTCTATTGCCGTATGTAATTTTAACGTGACGGTTTTGGATGCTGAAAATCCATATTGTGCCGAATTTGACACCATCAGATATACGCCAAATGTACTTCCTGCTCCTATTGATCAAGGAAGCTGCACATCAGCAACATTTACAATACCAGCATCTGCAAATAATCAAGTAGCAGATATCAATATAATAAACTTGGAAGGTAGCTATCCAGATGTTTCTGCTTTGACATTCAAATTGGTTAGCCCACAAGGTACAGAAGTGACATTGATGAGTGGTATTTGTCCTGGCACGGATAATTTTGATATCAATCTAGACGACGAAGCTACCAATACTTTAGCTTCAATCTTGTGTTCGCCTGCTGGTCAGAATGGTACATACAAACCAGCACAGCCACTCAAAACACTATTCGGTGAACGAGTAAGTGGCACTTGGACATTAGAAATTTATTCATCTTTACCGCAGACAGGATCTTTGACACAAGCAAACTTTGAAGTGATCAGATTAATGCCTTACAGTCAGCGTGATACAATGATAAATAATGAGGTTGGTGAATGTGGTGCTTCTTTCACATGGCAACATGCACGAGTAGGAGACAATTGTTGTGTAGGTACCATTCGTGTTGATTATACGACAGAAGATGGTATCAATGTACCTTCAAGCGGACTTTTAGCTGGACAAGGTGGTCAGATTGTTACTCAAAATTTTGAAGTAGGAACCACAACGGTCACTTATACCATAACGGACCAAGCAGGCAATGTATCTAAATGTAGTTTTGAGATTACCGTAAAAGACAATGAAACGCCACAGTTGGCACTAGGTTCTTGTTCGGATATAACCATTCAGTTACTTGGTGGGCAATGCGAAACAACGGTTATGTATCCTATCATCACTGCAACAGACAATTGTAATATTGATTCAATACAGTACAATCCACCAATTGGCACTAAGTTTCCAATTGGCACCACAGAAGTTCAGTTGGTGATTTTTGATCCTGCTGGAAATAGCGATACTTGTACATTTGACGTGATTGTGTTACCTTACATTCCTGCTTCCAATAGCTTGGCTTGTAAGCAAGAGATCAATCTTTCTCTTGATGCTACTTGTACTGCATATATTACCGCAAGTATGGTATTGGCGGGGACAAATATCGGTTGTTATGACAATTATTTTATCACTTTGATGGAAGCAGATGGTACTATTATTGGGACCAATTTAGATAGTACACATAAAGTAGATATCACGCATGTCGGCAAACAAATCACAGTCAAAATATGTGAAGATTCATCACCTACTGCCAATTGTTGTTGGACATTGATCAATGTAGAAGAAAAACTCATTCCACAGATCGAATGTCCTGCTGATGTAACCATTCAATGCAACGAAACAGACGATCCTACATTTACGGGTGAACCTGAGTTGAAGTCTTGCGAGCCGAATCTTAGCATTACATTCGAAGACGAATATATAGATAATGATTATTGTGGTGATCCAAGAGCAATCATAGAGCGACTTTGGACTGTGCGTGATGACGAAAATAATGTGGTGACATGTAGTCAAACCATCACCGTTGAGCGATTTGAAATGAGTCAAATTCAGTTCCCTGCTGATTATGTATTGAGCAATGCATTCGACTGTGATGATGTAGCTAATAATCCGATGCTTATAGACACAAGTGCTACAGGACAACCTACTATAGATGGCAAAAATATTTATGGAGACCATCTTTGTGAATTTAATTTGGGGTATTGGGACGAAAGATTGACGGATGTGAATTGTAAAAACAGTTATGAGATACTTAGACATTGGACCATCAGAGATGAGTGTAGCCCGATCCAACTGAATGTAAACCCAATGAGATACATACAAGCCATCAAGGTCAATGATCGTAAGGCACCTGTATTTACCAAATGTTTTGATGATATCACTATATCAACAATAGACAGAAACTGTACAGGTGAATACACATTACCATCGTTGGCCGGTATGGTTTCCGACGGTTGTGGTGATCTTCGTAGCATTACCGTGACTGTAGATGGTGGTACTGTCATAGCAACAGGAAATGGCGTATTCAAAAATTATAGATTTACCAATATGGCCGTTGGTTCACACACGGTAAAAATAAGAGCAACAGATCTTTGTAAAAATATCGCTGTATGTCAGTTTGATATCTTAGTAGTGGATGACACTGCGCCGAATGTAATATGTGACAATATCACTGTGGTGGCACTCTCAAATGATGGTACTGCGGTATTAAAAGCGTCTGTGATAGATGATGGAAGTTTTGACAATTGTGGAGATGTGAGATTCCAAATTTATCGTATGGTTGCTGCGTGTGGCACACCTTCAGATACAATTCCTGGAGATGATATTTTATTGTGTTGTGAAGACATAGCAAACGGACCAATACAAGTCATGCTAAGGGTATGGGACGATGCAGATGGCAATGGTATTTATGGAAGTGTAGGAGACAACTATGCGGAATGCATGACGCTTGTAAAGGTGGAATATAAATTGGCACCAAGCTTTGTTTGCCCACCACATGTTACCATCAATTGTACCCAAGATTTTGAAGATCTTAATATTACAGGTAAACCAGATTTATATACTGCTTGTAATGCGCCAAAGGTATTGTACAATGATCTTGATATCAACATTAATGACTGTGGAATCGGATTATTGACTAGAAGATGGTCGGTAGAAAACAATCCGGGTGTAGGTTGCGACCAAAAAATCACGGTTATTGGCATTCAACCTGTGACAATAGATTCTATCGTTTGGCCTAGTGATACTACGGTGACCTGTTTGGATATCTTGGCTGGTCAAAACCCAATCATAAAAGGTGGTGCATGTGATCAAGTAGCCTTCCAAATGGAAGCAGATACGTTCAATTTTGTATCAGATGCATGCTATAAAATATTGAAACATTGGACTGTCATCGATTGGTGTCAATACGAACTCAATAATCCTAATTCGTCAGGTAAATGGATGCATACACAGACTATAAAAGTGATCGATACGCTTGGCCCTATTATTACAAATTGTCCAACGGATGATATCATAATCAATGCGCAAAACTGTACGGTAGGTTCATTCGTCATCACCGCAACGGCTACAGATCAAAGTTGTGGTATCAATCAACCGTTACAATGGAATTATGCGGTAGATATTGACAATAATGGAAGTATAGAATTTACAGGTACTCTTTCAGGAAATACAGTAAGTAGAACCATCGTATCTCCGAATACTTCCAAAGCAAAAGTCTATTGGTCTGTCACTGATGGATGTAATAATTTGTCTAATTGCATACAATATTACAGAGTAAAGGACACCAAAGCACCACAAGTATATTGCAAAAATCTTGCTATCACAATTTCGGGAAATGGTGATGCAATCATATGGGCAAGTGATTTTGACAATGGAAGCGCTGATGAATGTACACCAAAGGACAAGTTGCGGTTTTCGTTTTCTGCAACATCTATAGATAGTTCTCGATTATTTACGTGTGCAGATATCCCTAATGGTGTCTCTACTGCAATATCGGTGACCATTTGGGTATATGACGAATCGGGCAATAAAGCATCTTGTAATGCCACATTGAGTTTGCAAGATAATGCCAATATTTGTCCAAATTCAGCCACACTTTTAGCCAATATCGCAGGTAGATTAGCGACAGAAGCTGGTCAAGGCTTAGATTCTGCCAATGTAGGTATTCAGATAGGAACAGTAGAGCCAGGTTTTGCTACAACAATGAGTAATGATCAAGGCAAGTATATAAATATTGATAATGCCATAGACCAAACTTATGTGATCAAACCTCAGCACAATGTAGATTGGTTAAATGGTGTGAGTACATTGGACTTGGTGCTTATCCAAAGACATATTTTGGATATTGATCCATTTGCGAGTCCTTACACTAGAATTGCTGCCGATGTCAACGCTGATGGTAAAATCACAGCGGCAGACTTAGTGTCATTACGTAAACTGATATTAGGTATTCAAGAAAATATAGTAGGAAATGAATCATGGAAATTTATACCAAAATCACACGTTTTTGTAGATCCTAAATTCCCATTCCCATATCCATCTACGATAATTATAGATACCTTGAAGGCACATTCGTTGATGAATGACTTTGTCGCTGTAAAAATTGGAGATATCAACATGAATGCCGACCCTTCTGCACACTCATCAAAAACAGAAAATAGGTCCGCAAGAACTTTTGACCTTCGTTACAAAGTAGAACAAGTGCAAGACGATCAAAACAGGCTTAAATTGTCCTTCTATGCAAGTGAAGATGTCATGCTTCATGGATTGCAAATGTCTTTAAATATCTTTGGAGAATCACCAGAAGTGATGGATGGATTATTAAGTGTAGGTGATGATGATGTGTATTACAATGGACGTGAATGGAGAATTTCATTTGCAAATGATCGTATTCAAACCTTATCTAAGGACAAACCACTGTTTTACCTTGAAGTGGATAACTCGAATTGGTTGACGCTGAATGCAGGACATTTCAAAAATGAAGTTTATACTAATGATGGGCTAGATATTCATAATATTAATCTTGTAAACATAAGTACAGAAGTCCATCAAGCAGCATTTGTTGTAGATCAAAATGTACCGAATCCTTTTAGAGAACAGACAAGTATTTCTTTTGAGTTGCCTGAAACGGGTGAAGTAAGATTTGAAGTGAAAAACATCAAAGGCGAACTAATTCATTCAGATGCGAAAGTATATAATAAGGGTAGAAACACCATTGAGTTCAAACGTAATACATTGTTAACTTCAGGAGTTTATTATTACACAGTCACATCGTCCGACGCAAGCGCAACCTATAAGATGATTATATTGGAATAAGTAGGAAAAGGTTAAACATAAAAAAAGACCGATTACAGTTTTATACTGAATCGGTCCTTTTTATTATGCTTATTTTGTCAATAATATTAATGCGCTTCTAGCCAATTATTTCCTACGCCAATTTCTACCAAAATTGGGACTTTCAAAGTTGGAATGGCATTTCTCATTAAGTCTGTGACCAAAACTTTTAATTTTTCTAGTTCTGGTTTATATACGTCAAAAACTAACTCATCATGTACTTGAAGGATCATCTTAGATTTAAAGTTTTGCTCTTTTAGCGCTTTGTGGATATTGATCATAGCAATCTTGATCATATCCGCTGCTGTACCTTGTATAGGTGTGTTGATCGCTACTCTTTCTGCATTACTTGATGTTAATGAGTTTCGAGAGTTTATGTCTCTTAGGTTTCTACGTCTACCAAGTAAGGTTTTTACGTATCCGTTTTCTCTTGCAAAACTAACCGTTTGGTCCATATAGTTTTTGAGACCTGAAAATTCTCTAAAATAGTTTTGGATCAGATCTGTTGCATCTTTTCTTGAGATGGCCAATTGTCTTGAAAGATTGGTCGCCCCTGCTCCATAGGTGATAGAAAAGTTTACGGTTTTGGCATTTCTCCTTTGTTCAGATGTGACTTCTTCATAAGGTACACCATACACCTTTGCAGCCGTAGCTCTATGGAAATCATTGCCTGCCACAAAAGCTTCTAACATTGACGTATCATTACTGATCTCTGCGATGATTCTCAGTTCTATTTGTGAATAATCGGCAGCCATCAATACGTGATCTTCATCTCTTGGGACAAAAGCTTTTCGGATTTCTCTACCGGCTTCATCTTTGATGGGGATGTTTTGTAGGTTGGGATTTTCAGAACTCAATCGACCTGTTGCAGCTCTTGCTTGGTTAAAATTGCTATGGACTCTTCCTGTACGAGGATTGACCATAGTAGGTAATGCGTCTACATAAGTTGACTTTAGTTTAGAAAACTTTCTGTGTTCCAGGATGGTGTCTATTACTATGTGCTCACCTGCAAGTTCAGAGAGTTTGTCAAAGTCTGTCGAATATTGACCCGTAGAAGTTTTTTTCCATCGATAAGGTACTTTTAATCTATCAAAAAGAACTTCTCCGACTTGTTTTGGTGATGCAATATTAAAATGAACGCCGGCATTTTTGTATATCTCTTGTTCTTTATTGGTTATTATTTTTTCTAACTCTTTGGAATACTCATTCAAGAAAGAAGCATCTATTCTGATACCTTCATACTCTAGGTCACACAAAACTCTGATTAACGGTTCTTCGATATCCATGTAAAGTGGATCGAGTTCGTTTTCTGCCATTAGTTTTTTCATGACAGGTGCTAGTTGAAGGGTAAGGTCAGCATCTTCACCTGCATATTCTTTTACTTTTTCTAAAGACACATCTCTCATACTTAGTTGGTTTTTACCGCCTTTTCCGATCAGGTCTTCTATGGGTACCATTTTATAATCAAGGTAAGATTCAGTAAGATAATCCAACTTATGTCTAAGGTCTGGCTCGCATAGGTAATGTGTGATCATGGTGTCATAAAGATTTCCCGCTACTTCTACATCATACCATTTCATTATAGACATATCATACTTTATATTCTGACCTATCTTCGTGATGGCCGTATTTTCGAGTACGTCTTTAAAATAACTGACTGTTTTTTTTGCTTCGTTCATGTCAGCAGATACAGGCACGTAGTATGCTTCTCCTGCTTTATATGAGAAGGACATACCTACTATTTCAGCTTGATGTGGGTCAATACCTGTTGTCTCTGTATCAAAACTAAATGTAGACTGCTGTTCGAGCACTTTTACTAAATCTTTTATCTCATCTTCTGTATTGATTAAAAGATAATTATGTGGTGTATTTTCAATGTTTCTTTTGGCAATTTGATATTCTGTTTTTGGTTCTTCAGGAGCAGAAGGTTTGCTTGAAACAAAATCATTTCCGAATAAAGACTGCTGCACACCTGCTTGATTTTGAGATGTGGAGATGACATCATTTCCAAGTATTTGTTGAGCTAGGGTACGGAATTCGAGTTCAAGGAAAATTTCTTTGAGTTTTTCCTTGTTCATAGGATCTAGGTTGTATCTGGTAGCATCAAACTGAATAGGAGAATTGATATCTATTGTAGCAAGACGTTTGGACATAAGTGCTTGCTCAGCAAAGTTTATGACGTTTTCTTTTTGTTTACCTTTGAGTTTGTCCGCATTGGCAATGATGTTTTCGATAGAACCAAACTCTTTTAGTAAAGTTACCGCCGTTTTTGGACCGATTCCTGGTACACCTGGGATATTGTCAACACTATCACCTTGTAGCCCAAGTACATCTATTACTTGATCTACACGTTCGATATCCCAATTGGCAAGGATTTCCTTTTCACCTAAAATTTCCACTTCATTTCCTTGTCTACCAGGCTTATACATATATATATTGGGAGAAACTAGCTGTGCGTAGTCTTTGTCTGGAGTCACCATATATACCGTGTATCCTTCTTTTTCTGCTTGTTTGGCTAGGGTACCTATAACATCATCTGCTTCATAGTTTTGGACCATGACAACGGGTATGTTAAAACCTTCTATGATGCTAGGTATGTATTGCATGGCAATGGTTATATCTTCGGGCTGTGCGTCCCTGTTTGCCTTGTATTGAGGATAATATTCATGTCTGAATGTACCGCCTTTAGGATCGAATGCTACAGCAATGTGTGTAGGTTTTTGATTTGTCATTAAGTCCCATAGTGTACGCACAAAACCAGTAATGGCAGATGTATTGAGTCCTTTAGAGTTTATAAGTGGCCTTGTGATAAATGCAAAATGTGCACGATATACAAGTGCGTGACCGTCGAGAAGAAATAGACGTTTATCCTCCATTATTGATAGGTTTTGATGATTGAGAACAAAGGTATAAATAAAAAATGAAAAAGGGGATGCATCAGACAAATGCATCCCCTTCAGGAATTAATTTAAGCAAATTGTTGTTACTCGAGGCCGATCATCTTTTTGGTTGCAGTGTACGCTCCACTTTCAAGCTGGTAAATCATAACTCCTTGGTTAGGAATATCATTTTTAGTCAGCGTGAAGGTATTGATACCTTTACCGAAAGATCCTTTATTTGTGTATATCACTTTACCAGTCACGTCAAATACTTTTAGGGTAGCATTGCCAGACTCAGGAAGGTTAAATGTGATGATTGTTTTGTCATTGAACGGGTTAGGTTCGTTTTGGTATAAAGCAAATTCAGAACTAGTCTCTTTACCTGCAAATCTTAGGGACAATTTGTTGGTATTTAAGTCATCACCAGAATAAACCTCAGCATTTGTCAATGTTGAATTCATTTCTATGATGTCAGATAAGTTTGCATTTGTTTTTGATGCTACGCTGATAGAAAGGATATCATTACCATTTACTGCTTTGATATCATTCCAGCTTACAGTGTATTTATTGTCAGCAAGTTTAGCGATGTTGCTATCAGCTAGCTTTTGGTCACCTACATACACGTCTACAAGATCGGCATTGTTAAGTGTAAGTGTAAATTGTAAACCATATACTTTGTCGATCTCAGCACTAAATACTGCTGTGTGTATCTCATTAGCAACTACTGCTTTGTCTTCAGCTATTAACTGTACTGCACTTCTTGATTCTGTAGAAGCATCTTTAGCATTACCAGTCGCAGAACCATTTACATCACCCACTTTCACACCTACAAAGTTTTGGTTGATCATTGAGTTGTCAAGATTTGTGATAAATCTCTTTTCTTGTAAAGGCCATGGGTAATTTGCATCTGTGAATGTCTGTCCACTGTTGATAAATCTCCAGCTATTGTTACTAGGCAATGTTGTGTATATACCAAGTATCAATTTTCTTAATTCTATAAGATCGGCAGCTGTTACTTTCTCATCTTTGTTGATATCAGCAGCAATGATGTTGTAAGGTCCTTGAAGTTTAGCTTGGTTTAGTATATGTCTTTGAATTAAAACTAAATCCAATGTACTTACACCATTCAGGTAATCATCATTTTTCTTACCTGCAATCTCGTAATTGTAATACATCACTGCATTGTTGAATGAATAATTACCTGTTGTGATCGTATTTGCTGTTTTGGTCATTTCTACGATACCGTTACTCAAAGTAACTTCAGCACCAACTATTTTTTGACCAGTCTGAGAGATGATATTTCCAGTTACAGTGGTCGTCTGAGCATTACCACAAGCGCCTTGGTTGTCAGCAAGATTCAGTGTTACTACACAGAAATCGTAATTAAGCTTCTCGTCCCAAACGGTCATTTTAACATCAACAGAAGGAGCATCGTCACAATTGAATATTTGGCCTGAGCTCTTAGTTGCAGGCAACCATTTTTGAGCATTTCCTGCATTGTATTCTGCTTCGGTAGCATTAAGACCTGCACCTTTGAAATAGTGGATTTGGTTTATTTTAGTAAGAACTGGGTTTGCTTCATTGAATGTGTACAATAAGTTTGATTTTGATGTACAGTTATCAAATGAACCTAAGTTAAAGTCTACAGCCCAAAGTTCTACTTGACCATTACTCATAAGTGCAGAACTAATGTTCAAACAGTATGGTGTTGGTTTTTTCTTATCTACTACCATAAAGTTTTGTGTACAGTTGGTCACGTTACCACAACCATCCAATACTTTCCAAGTAATTTTATGGTTTGACATACTACCTACGATATCTTCTGGTAAAGTTACTCTTACTTCACCTGCTTGTCCTGTAGGAGCAACATATCTGTCAGGAATACCATTACCATTTGTATCATTGAATGAAGCATCCGTAGCAGGTAAGAAACTTGAGTACTCATAATCATTCGTACCATCTCCCCAAAGATCAACAAATACGATCCATTTTAGCCAGTCTGAAGCACATTGACCTTGGTCAGTAGCTGTTTGTGTAAGTACTAGACTTCTTCTCTCGCATCTGTTACCGTCATTATCATCATCATTGTGGTCATTGATTTCAAACATTAAGTCTGCACATGATCCCAATACTGGTTTTACTTCGTCAATTACTTTTATCGTTTGAGTATGTGTATAGTATCCTACTGGAACAGAAGCATTAGGGTTATAAGTACACCAGTTGATTACTGTCCATTTGTTTAATATTTTCATACATGCATTACCTTCGAAGTAGAAAGTATCACTCTTAAGACTTACACCTATCTGATCACATGGTCCAGAAGTCCAAGTTGGTTTTCTATCAGCTGCATCAGTTGTACAATCAGTCGTAAGATCTGGTGGCCAAATAATACTACCTGCGAATGCTGGGAATGGATTTCTAAGGTCTATTCTTTGAACGCAAATAATGTTTGGTCTGCTTTTTATTCTCCAAGTACGTAGGATATAACCTATGTTACAACCACTTAAGAATTGTTGGTCAGTATATTCTGTTTCTAGGTCAAGACAGTTAGAAAATGCTGTTGCTCTTCCTGTCACAACAAGATCATTCTCATCATCATCACAATCGATAGTAACATTTGCAGGACATACGATCTGAGGAGCAAGTTTATCTTCTACTCTTACTTCTACCCATGTCTCATTGTAATTATCAGATTGTCCATTGACTACGTCACCAAATACTCCTGACATATTACCATCATCCCATACTCTCATCCATACTTTCACGATACCGAATGGAACAGCGCCTTCTCTATTTGTGATATCTGCACAACAGAATTTCACATAAGCACCATTATCTGTATCGTAGTTAGGACTATTAGGATTGGTAGATCCATCATTCGGATGACCATCAGCATTGTAGGTGAAATTACCTGTGTAATCACAACCATCTTCGTCTCTAGCAGGATCGTCTTCTCTTCTCAATTCTAAGTGTACAGGAGTACAACTATCATAAGAACCATTATCTACAGAGTTTGCAAATAATTTTGCAATACCATCAGCATCACTACCAGTTGTAAGTGAAATAATGATGTGTTGTTTAGCAACTGCTATCGGTGCAGTAAGGTCTAAAACTGTAACGGTGATTTGGTCTGTACCAATGTTTTCACAACAGTCTTTTGCTTGGTAAGTAAATGTATTTACACCTTTTGGTGTGCCTGTTGCTAAGTATCTTCCACTAGGTATATCATAAACGATATTTACACCAATTGGTCCAGATACTGTATAAGTTACTGTACTAGAACAGTTATCGTGTAAAATTTCAGGTACTGGAAGCAAGAAGTTTGCTGAACAAGTCCATGGGTCTACACTTACAGTAATGTCTTTTGCAACAACTGTAGGTGCTTCGTCATCCGTTGCTTTGATAACTTGCGTAGTTGTTCTGGTAGCACCAGTACACCAATCTAAGATAGTCCATACACGGATGATTTTTTTACTATTTGTACATGTAGGTCCACAAGCGTTAAGTTCTGTGTCAGACTTAGCAGCAAGGATATTACATACGTGTCCTGTCAATGGAACACCATTCACTGTAGGCCAAGCATATCTTGTTGCTTCAGCTGTTGCGTCTCTATTTGCAGCAGCTTCAGCAGCAGCTACATTTGCATATGTACCAGGGATCAAAAGGATGTAAGCAGCTCTGTATTCTGTGTATAATTTAGCTTTGTAGAAAGCAAAAATGCCTGCCATGCTAACATCTGATCCGCATGTCAACTGAACATTGTTGTAAGGATCTGTAACTGATCCAATAGTTACTGGGTCAAATCTGTATTCTGATACACATGGAATAGATTTATTTCCATAGATATCTGTGAATACCCAAGTTCTTCTGATAATTTTAGCACCGCAATTTCCAGTAGGAATTACTTCGTCAGAAATAGCAGTGGTGTAAGAAGAACAGTTTTCATTAACTACAGGTCTAGGATAAACTAAAGTGTTTGCTAGAAATGCAGCTTCGTCGGTACATCTGAGTGCACATGCAGGATCATTATTTCCTACAGGGCAAAGACACTCTACTTGTGGTGGTAATTTGTCTTCTACTCTGATCTGTCCCCAGCAAGAATTGCCAGAAGGATTGGTAATAGTAACGGTGTACAATCCCGGATTTGTTACCACCGGGTGTGTGTAAGGAGTTGTCGGCGTGATGCCACTTACTCTGACTTGGTGTGTTTGGTTGGCTCCCGCAGGACCGCCTTCCATCACCATATCAGGTCTAATAATAGCTTCGCAATCATCATCTAATGATACTTGTACTAAATCGTTACAAGCAATCTGATTTTGGCCTAAGCTTTGACTAGAAAAAACGAAAATTAACAGGAGACTCAACAGTGCAGAACGCAATACCGGAATCCCCTTACTTTGGGTAAGTAAATCTTGTTTTACCATGGGTAAAAAGTTTTGGTTATTAAAAAAATGAGTTCGTGCCCGCGTCTTTCGGGCTTAGGTCAGATTTAAATAAGATTTACTCTATTGAGTGGGAATGGTGCAAAGGTATGATGACAAATAGCCTGTGAGGTAATTTAACTTGGGGTAATTTTGGTATTTTTTTTTAACTAATATAAGATTTTTATTATGTGAAGGAAGTTATAAAAATACTTTATATGTGTATTAAGCTTTTATTCAAATGATTGAAAATTTTGGTGTTTGATGATAGAGATTAGAAAGGGAATAAATTTTTTTTATAGTTTTTTTTGGACGTAACCCATAGTATTTTCAATAAAGGTATAATTCAATTTTCATGCCAAAAATTTAAAGCAAAAGAATTTAATATTCCTTATTGTATTACAGCAAAAAGCACCGTCTTAACCCAATGTAAGACGGTGCTTTCTATTTTACTATTTCAGGTATACAATTAGAACTTTACTTTTTTGACTTGACTCATGACTGCAGAACCAAATGCCGCAGATAAATCATCGGCCATACTAAAGTCAGAAGGAAACAATTCGATATGATCATCCATTTTGTTTTTACTTTCAGAAGTTAAGGCTCTTTTATCGCCCACAAAATTGCAAGCATATCCATTGAAGTCATGATACACATTGATAGGGACAGAAGAAACATACTCCTTACTATTATTGTCAAAAACTTTCATTTTGCCATGGAGCTCTGATTTCTTTTCTCTCATTATTTCAGATATATTTGCTTTTACCTTTTCCCAAACTTCTTTTTCTACTTCTACAATTACACTATCCCGAACTTCTTTAACGATCTCTTTTCTGATCAAAATTTCTTTTTCTTCTGTATAACTATTGACACTCTCTCGCTCTGGACTAAAGTTGATATTATCTAATTCTATGATTACAATAAAGTCTGCATCTTTTCCATCATCAAATCCACCAATGTTATAATCGTTCCAAAGGTTGTCTAATTTAGATACAGGAAGGTTCCACATATCTTTTTCTATATCGTTACCATGAAAATCTCTCAACTCATTAGATACGTCAAAATAAATTTTGGTTAACCCAAGATTATGGGCTTTTTCTTTCAGCCTTTCTTTGTCTTTATAACTTGTGCGGTATTGGTCGATTTTGCTCAATTCATCATATGCATCTCTTGCAAACAATTTATCTTTTGTTTTCTCAGATTTATCAATGAAGTCTAGAGCTCTATTATAATGATATAGCATAGTGTTTTCTTCTGCATTTCTAAGTTCTGCAGTTACATCTATCATATCAAAAGAAGCGCGATATCCGTCTTCACTGATTAAAGGAAGCAAAGGGTCTAGTCTATCTTGTCTAGATAATATATTTTTGTAAATGTTATGAACAGTGACCCAATTGGCTGGTTTTGCTTGTGGGTTTAGTCTATCTATTTCTTTAAGATTAGCGCTATTGAGTTTATCAAATGCTTTTTCAAGAGCTTTGACATACTCTGTCTTTTTGTTTTTCTCCCCTTGGAGCTTCGAAATGGCGTATGAGAATGCTTTGTCATATTCTCCTTTTTCTACCATTTTTTCGACTGACTTACAAGATGCCAATAAGGCCATAAATACGATGGAGTAAAATACTGCTTTCATAACTTTGGTTTTTAATGGTATTTAAATATGTTTTGATATTACCAAAACTATATGAAAGCAACAAAAGTAACACATGAAAAAGGGTTTTATATTTTTTTTAACGTTTTTGTAATATGGAACCAAAGAAAAGACTGTTTGAATTGGTTTTATGAGAAATGGACTTCTTACTAATATTACTCATCCTAGATCCTTCTCTTAAAAAAGAAGCCTGTTTGCCGTGGCAGGAACTTTTTAATACCATTACAAAAATGCAGTTCTAATTTTGTCTTCCTATTTACTGAATTGCGTTTTTTGGGGAATTAATTTTAAAATAAAAGCAAATCGTGTACGCCCAATAAAAAAAAGGGTTAACTTCGTTACTCATTATAAAATATCCTATTGATAGACATACCATTTGGCTCGCGTTCTGAAGTGATGAGAGCAATGACGGACTTTGTAGCAGAGTCCGTTGAGAAATTTTTAAAACCCATAGAGACAAACTGGCAACCAAGCGATTTTTTGCCTGATGCTAGTACACAAGAAGAGTTTTTTGACCAAGTCAAAGAATTGCAAGGAGCTGCACAAGGGTTATCTTATGACTTGCTTACAGTACTTGTGGGTGACACTATAACAGAAGAAGCGCTACCAACTTATGAAACGTGGCTGAGTAGACTTGAAGGTATCCATGAGGCACCGGAAACGAATCCTTGGAAAACTTGGGTAAGAGGATGGACAGCTGAAGAGAACAGGCATGGAGATTTGTTAAATAAATACTTATATCTCTCTGGCAGAATAAATATGCAAGAATTCGAACGTTCTACACAATTCCTGATAGCTGATGGATTTAATATAGAAACGGGTCAAGACCCTTACAGAAACTTCATTTATACAAGTTTTCAAGAATTGGCCACCAATATTTCACATCGTCGGGTGGCAACAATGGCAAAACAACAAGGAGACAGCCTTCTGAGCAAGATAAATGGCGTGATTGCTGCTGATGAAATGAGGCATGCAAAAGCTTATTCGGCTTTTATTAAAAAAATATTTGAATACGATGTCAATGAAGTGTTGATTGCTTTTGAAGACATGATGCGCAAGAAGATCGTGATGCCTGCCCATTTTCTTAGGGAGACGGGTATGGATGTAGGTGGACTTTGGGGACATTTTACAGATGCCGCACAGCGTATAGGTGTGTATACAGCCATAGATTATGCCAATATCCTGAAAGATCTAGTTACAGATTGGGAGCTTGAGCATCTCCGAGACTTAAACGAAGCAGGCGAAAAATCTAGAGACTATCTAGTAAAATTGCCAGACAGATTGCTCAGAATATCAGAAAGAATGGTCAACCCTGTAAGCGAATACGAGTTTAAATGGATAGGTGTACGGGGCTAAAATTCAGGACTAGACCTTAAAATGTCAGCTGAAGTTTAAACAGACTTTTTAACAAATTTTGTAAGGATGACAATGTGTTGATCATTTACTTTGCCTTCTATTTGTTCAGGATTATCAGTTACAAGCGTGATACGTCTTACCGCAGTACCTCGTTTGGCTATAAAATTTGCACCTTTTACATCTAAGTCTTTTATAAGTACAACATTATCTCCTGCTTTGAGCACTTGGCCATTGCTATCCTTATGTACTGAAACATCACCGCCACTTCCTTCTGCCCATTCTAGCGTTTCATCATCTAGGTATATCATACCTAAAAGATCTTGTGCCCACTCCTGATCGCTAAGTGATTGAAGCATTCTGTAAGAGATCACTTGAACAGCTGGTACAGTGCTCCACATACAATCATTGATACATCTCCAATGGGTAACATCTATTCTTTCTGGATTTTCTAATTGATCGTGGCAAGTATTACAAATAGCTACTTGTTCATCTACATGATTACCAGTTTTAGGGGCTACAACAAACGGAAACAACTTACCACCTGCACCACAAATTTCACATTTCGAACCACATCTAGCAGTTAGTTCTGTCGATAAAAGACTCATAAGGTATTAATTTTAAAGACGCAAAGGTATGAATATTAATCACCAATTTTATTTATTGTGAAAAATCATAAACCAATTTAAGCTAATCAGAATGAAATGCCACATGCACACAAGTCTATTAGTGTATAGTAGTATATTTGATTAAAGTAAAAAAGTATGAGTCTAATCCCAAAACACTTAACATATGATAATCAACCTTTTTCTACCCTGCACCCTGAAGGGAAAACGTTGATTATCAAATTTTTAGAAAGAAATTAGGTCATATTTTTCTAACAATACTTTACGAAGTAGACTCCAGTATTGATACATTTTCATTGTAAATACTCTTAACTCAAGCGTTTAAAATAATAGGGCAAAAATTAAACCTTCACATACCTTCTTGTCAAAACTCACTAGTAAAATGAAACTGAACTTCGGGATGGTTTTCTTGTGCCATCTTTAGGGTCCAAGCTGATTCTGCCAAGAAGACAAGTTTTCCATCTGTATCTTTAGCAAGGTCTTTTTTCCGTCTAGAGATAAATTCTTTTAATGCAGCAGGGTCTTTACAACTAACCCAACATGCTTTGTGGAGATTGACAGGTTCGTAATCGCAAGATGCACCATATTCATGTTTTAGACGATATTGGATTACATCAAACTGGAGAGCACCCACCGTACCTATGATCTTACGGCCATTGTCTTCCTTGGTAAATAATTGGGCTACACCTTCGTCCATAAGTTGATCTAGACCTTTGTTTAGCTGCTTTGTTTTCATAGGATCCGTGTTATTTACAAAACGGAACTGCTCTGGTGAGAAACTAGGTATCCCTTTGAAATGCAACACTTCACCTTCTGTAAGAGAATCTCCAATCTTAAAATTTCCAGAGTCATAAAGACCCACGATATCTCCAGGAAATGCTTCATCAATGACCGATTTCTTGGAAGCCATAAAAGCAGTTGGGTTAGGAAATTTCATGTTTTTGCCTTGGCGTACATGAAAATAATTGGTATTTCGCTCAAATGTCCCAGAACATATACGTAAGAATGCAATCCTATCTCTATGTTTTGGATCCATATTGGCATGTATTTTAAAGATAAATCCTGAAAACTTTTTTTCTTCTGGGTTTACTTCTCTTTCTTCTGTCTCTCGAGGTAAGGGATTAGGAGCAATGTCTACAAAACAGTCTAACAGTTCACGTACACCAAAGTTATTGACAGCACTACCGAAAAATACTGGACAAATATCTCCATTCAAATAGTCTTCACGTTTGAATTCAGGATAGACAGAAACAATAGTATGTATTTCGTCTCGTAGTTCATTGGCAGACATTTTACCGACTTTGTTTTCTAGTAAATCGTCATTAAGGTCTGTGATTTTGATCGCATCGCCTTCTTCTTGGACACCGTGAGCACCAAACAAGATTAGGTTTTTTTCATACAAACTGTACACACCTTTGAATCTCTGACCCATTCCCACGGGCCAACTCAATGGTGTCACATGAAGACCAAGCTTAGTTTCTACTTCATCTAATAGGTCAAAAGCATCTTTACCTTCACGATCCATCTTATTTATAAAGACAATGATCGGTGTATTACGCATTCTGCATACTTTAACAAGTTTTTCTGTTTGCTCTTCCACACCTTTCGCGACATCTATTACCACGATCACACTATCTACAGCCGTAAGCGTACGGTAAGTATCTTCAGCAAAATCTTTGTGACCAGGTGTATCTAAGATGTTTATTTGTTTGTCACGATATTCAAATGCCATTACAGATGTTGCTACGGAGATACCCCTTTGTTTTTCGATCTCCATAAAATCTGAAGTAGCGTGTTTTTTTATTTTATTAGACTTGACGGCTCCTGCTTCTTGTATGGCACCACCGAATAAGAGCAGTTTTTCGGTCAAGGTAGTCTTACCCGCATCTGGGTGAGATACGATACCAAATGTTTTTCGCTTTTGTAATTCGGGAATATGACTCATATTAATTTTTACTTTTTCTTAAAAGGAGCGCAAAATTAAGAAAATCATGACTAATTTTAGGTTTATTAGTTGGATTCCTTTTCTAAAATACAATTTATTTTGATAATATAATCCATTAGAAATCACATAAGTACAAAATTATCTATTCTGGAACTACTTTTTATTTTAAAATAGACACAAAAAAATGCGTCGTCCCTAGTCTAAAAAATTACGTTGTGGCACAGTTTCTGTGTTACAAGAGATATGGACATACAAAAATTAAATAGGAGACATTTTGTAGAAACTGACCTTTATTATAGAGTTAGTTTAGGCTTGTCGTCCAAGCTTATCAAGTATGAAAACTGTGTTATTCATATAGAGGTGACGCTCGGACGTAAGTGGGATAAGAGTTATAATGCAACAGCGGCTGAGATTGCACATTGTTGGAAAAACAGTCATCCTGAGTTGGATAAAGCCATTGGGTGTAAAGTTTTTATCATTGATCTAAAAGACAATGATATGAAAGCTACGCTTATGCAAGCAGGCATTACACCAGGCTATGATGCTTACAAAGGTATATTATTCAGAAAAAGTTATCTTAATTGATAGTGTTTATATTTTAAAACAAAAAGTATGTCTTACATCCATAAAGAGACTTTTCGTGTAAGGACATCTGAGATCAATCTGCGCAAAGAAATTCATCCACATCATCTTATCCAACTCATGCAAGAGTCTTCCATGCAGCACACGCTTGGCATGAAAGTGTCCGTTTGGGACCTTGAGTCGCAAAACGTTTCTTGGGTATTGTTAAAGAAAAACATTCAGTTTTTTAGATTTCCTTTACTTGGTGAGCAGATAGAAATTCATACGTATCCATCGGGATTGGATGGTTATTTTACATACAGAGATTATTATGTCTATGACGAAAAGGGAAATATCTGTGCCAATGCTTCTAGTATGTGGACGCTTATGGATACGGTAGAACGTAAAATGGTGAAAATTCCTGCCGAATTTGGGTCTTTAGTATATCAGACAGACCATTATTTACCTAAGCCTTCACAAAAATTAAAGATTCCTAAAGAAGTAGAATTAACCTATAATGTTACTGTAAATTATCTACATTTAGACTGGAATGGTCATGTCAATAATGTACAGCTCATCAAGATGATATTCGAGTCGCTAGGTGAAGCGACGTTACAAAATCGAATTTTATCATCATTCACCATACAGTTTAAATCAGAAGCAACTATTGGCCAAAACTTAGTTGTCAGAAGTGAATTGATATCTGAGAACGAAATAATCCATGCAATAAAAAACAGAGAAACCGAAAAGGATATCATTTTGGCAACAACAAATTGGGTATAATTCTCAAAAAAGACTTATTTTTACTATTGCATAAATGAGTATATAATTATGTCTAAACAACAGAAATTAGGAAAACTAGGAGAAGATGCAGCATGTGTTTTCTTAGAAAATCTTGGTTATAAAATCTTAGAGCGAAATTGGCGATTTTCCAAGGCAGAGATAGACATTATTGCCAAGGAAAAGGAAGTCTTGATTTTTGTAGAAGTAAAAGCAAAATCATACACATTTTATGGTTCGCCAGAAGAAAGTATATCTGCGTATAAAGAAAATTTAATCATAGATGCCGCTTCTCAATACATGATTAAAGTAAATCATGACTGGGAAATACGATTTGATATTATTTCAATTGTTTTTGACAAACAGTTGAAGCCAGAAATTACACACTATAAAGATGCATTTTATCCGTCTATTTGACAGGCGACACCTTCATTCCTGCTTTACGAAGAAGATGGATGACACCAATTGGACCGCCTAAGTGTCCTGCACCTACTGCAAAAAAAGTTGGCTCCTTTTTAGCACCTTCAATAATAAGTGGTATCCAGTTTTTATTACGTTGGTTGAGCAATTTATCTTCGTAACCTGCAATGTCACTTCCTTCTTCTGAGATAGAGTTTACCATGGCATTTATGTTTTGAGAAGTATACATATCTGTCATTTTTTGGAATTCATCATTGCCAGAATCAGCAGATTTGATGGCATCGACCAACATTTTTGCTTGTGCTTCATAAGGTACTTCATCGAAGAGATTTAGTTGGTAGTCCATTGTTTCTAGTCCACCCACAGTCTTACCAGCGTTTTTTGCCATGTCCATAAATTCCATTTCGTAAGACTTAGTATTTCCGTTTTTCAATCCTGATGGATCTAGATCTCCGTATGCAAATACTGTCAAAAACATTGGTTTCATCCTTTCTAACATAAAAAGAGGGAGTCCTATTTTTTTAAAATGATTGCCAACTAGTTCATATTCTTCTTCTGTGATAAGGTCTTTGAGTGTTTTGCCATCTTTCATCATGACCTTATTCATCATTCCCATCATTGCTGACATGTCTGACATCTCAGCCATATTAATTTCGAAAACAACTTTATCTGACGCGTCTATTGCAGCCATCGTACCTTTTGGAAGAAAATAATCCTTAGTATCTATAATGTGGATCGTACCATACAAATAAGATGGTTTAGAAATACCGGGACCTTTTATTTCCCATAAAAGAGCATTTTCGAGTGGCTTATATTGGAGATCAGCTGATTTGGTTGTTTTGCAGGATGTAACTGAAATCATCAGAAACGCACATGCAAACATCCCAAATAAATATTTTTTAAATAAATTCATATCAGTATATTATGACATCAATAGGTCAATTGTTAAAACTTGTGAGTTAACGAAAAATAACGAAAGAATGTTTTCAAAGCTTAGTTTCTACGTTGTTTTGCGCTTTCGTACAAAAAGATTCCTGCCGCAACAGAGACATTTAAAGAGTCAAAATCTGTTACAGCGGGTATTTTAATGACTTCATCTACGATTTCCAATACTTTATAATGCAATCCTTTGTCTTCTGCACCTAGAATGATGGCTAATGGCTCTTTCATGTCTGATTGTTCTGGTTCGATTGCATCTTTAAGGCTGGTCGCAACAACTTTCAGTCCTAGACTTTGGAGGTCGCTCACCAATGTAAGTAAGCTATTAACTCGACAAACAGGAATTCTCAGAATGGCACCTGCAGAAGTTTTAACGGTATCTTCACTAATTCTTCCAGCAAAATTTCCAGCAATAATGATAGCATCTGCTCCAAAAAAATAAGCTGACCGCGCTATGGCACCAATATTTCTGACATCTGTGACGCCATCAATTACTAAAACCAATGGTGACTTTTCAGCTTTAAATGCAGACGCAATAACATCTTTAAAATTATGATATTTTATGGGTGATATCAAAGCTACAACGCCTTGATGTACTTTAAATTTGCTAAGTTCGTTTAGTTTGACTTCAGGTACTTTAGCGAGAGGTACATTGGCATCTTTACATAAATTTCGTATTTGTATCTCAAAATCTCCATGAATACTACTCAAGACAAATACCTTCTCAATATCTAATCCTGCGTCAAAAGCTTCAGTCACCGCATTGCGTCCATATATTGTGTCAGACATAGAAAAATGGTTTTATTTGGTCACAAAGATGGGAATAAAATAATAATTTTGTCGTATGGGGAACTTAATTATAAAAAAAGATAGTCAAAGAAACAATGTTTTTATACTTTTATGACTCGTTCATTTAAACCTATTTAAATAAACGCCTTTTATATTTATTTTCAAACAATCTATTATTAACTAAATTTTCACCACATGCAGCGCAAATTTTACATTTTAGTATTACTGTTGCTTATCCAATCTCCTTTGATTTTCGGTCAAAGTCAAACAAGATTAGATATCGCACTTAGACACATTGAGCAAAATGCTGAGAAATGGAACTTGACAACTTCTGATTATGCAAATCTTCAGATTAGCTCAGAAGCAACTTCCAAATCTGGTATCACTTATGTCTATCTAAATCAGACACATGATAATATTCCTATAAGAAATGCCATGATGACAATGGTAATAAATAGAGAAGGAAAAGTAGTGTCAGACATGCACAATTTTGTTGCTGATGCAAAGTCAAAAGTAAATAAAAAAGCACCAACGATTACCGCAGAAAATGCAATACTTCAGTCAGCAAATCATCTAGGAGTAAGTGTGAAAGGTAACCCAATCCTAAAATCAAGAAGTGATAATGGTAAACTTACTTTCGAAATGCCTGAACTGACAAAATCGTCTATTCCAGCAGAACTTAAGTATGACATGGTAGATGACAAGTTAGTTCTAGTTTGGAATTTAAATCTTGATATGAAGTCTAGCGCTGATTATTGGGATATCAATATTGACGCAACAAAAGGAAGTTTTGTCTCTAAAGCAAACTTTACCACATATTGCCAACATCATAAAGATGCATTTGCAAAACATGACAAGTGTGCCATTAACACATTTAAAAATATCAATAAAAAGACACTAAGAGTTTCTCAAGTATTAGCAAATAGAGCAGCGGCAACATATAATGTGTATGCTTTACCAGTAGAAAGTCCGAATCATGGACAAAGAAGTTTAGTGTCAGATGACAAATATTTAGCGTTTTCTCCATTTGGATGGCATGATACCGATGGCGCGGATGGTGCTGAATTTACGATCACAAGAGGAAACAATGTGTATGCATATCAAGATAAAGACGATGATGATGATGCAGATGGTACGCCTACAGAAGGTGGAGCAGCATTAAATTTTGATTTTCCAATAGATCTTAATCAGGATTCAAGGGAATTTGCTGATGCAGCAGTGACTAACTTATTTTATATGGTCAATATGATGCATGACATCTCAGCATCTCTAGGCTTTACAGAACAATTTGGTAATTTTCAACAAAGAAATTATTCAGGAGTAGGCGATGGACAAGATTATGTTCTTGCACAAGCTTTTGACGGTATTGAACTGCATGAGGCAGGACAAACAGATCCTCCAAAAGTAAATAATGCCAATTTTTCTACACCAACAGATGGATTTAATGGTAGAATGCAGATGTTCTTTTGGGAGAACTCAGGTGGTGCGGTTTCAATAGACTCTCCACAATCCATAGAAGGATTTATATCTGAATACGGTGCAGCGTCATTTGGTAGAGTCATACCTGATGCCACAGAAACAGCGATCATAGGTAATGTAGCAATTGCAAAAGATGCTACTACAAATCCTACTCTAGGATGTAATGCATTTACAAATGTGTCTGATATAACAGGTAAAATTGCACTCATAGATAGAGGCGTTTGTGAGTTTGGTAGAAAAGTATTAAATGCACAGAATGCTGGTGCAATAGCGGCTTTGGTATGTAACATATCAGGTGTAAATGGTGGTAATGGAGAAGAGATATTAGGAATGGCAGCAGGTGTAGTAGGTGCAACTGTTACAATTCCATCGGTTTTTCTTAAAAAATCAGATTGTGATAAAATAAGATTAGCTATAGCAAATGGAGAGACAGTACAAATGACCTTCCAAGAAAGAGAGCGTATGGGTGCAGAATATCTTGATGGAGCTTTAGATAATGGTATTATTGCTCATGAGTTTGGTCATGGTATTTCGACAAGACTTACTGGAGGTAGACTTAACTCTGCATGTCTTAATAATGATGAGCAAATGGGTGAAGGATGGAGCGATTACTTTTCATTGATCACGACACATGAAGAAGGAGACAAAGGATCGGATGCTCGAGGCATTGGAACATTTGCCGCTGCTCAACAACCTACAGGTAGTGGTATCAGAAGATATCCTTATTCTACCGATATGACTATCAATCCGCAAACATATGATGATATCAAAGGAACCACAGCACCTCACCCACTTGGTGAAGTGTGGACATGTATGCTTTGGGACATGTATTGGGGCTTTATAGATAAATATGGTGTAGATCTTGACTGGAATAATACAGAATCTGGTAATTACAAAGCAGCATTCTTAGTTATCGAAGGTATGAAAACTCAACCGTGTAATCCAGGTTTTATTGCAGGTAGAGATGCAATATTGAGAGCAGATAGTATTCACTTTAATAAAGCAAACCAAAAAATAATATGGGAATCTTTTGCTAGAAGAGGGTTAGGTTATTTTGCTGATGGAGGCTTGACAACTGACAGAAATGATGGTACAGAAAATTTTGATGTGTTACCTACTCTTATTGAAAAGCTTAAAATAACCAAAACAGCAACAGCTTCAGTGGATGCTGGTGGAGAGATAGATGTAGAAATAAACACGATAAACCATATACCGTCTAGACAGAATAATGTCATAGTTACAGATGAATTGCCAAATGGTGTTTCATATGTAGCGGGTTCAGGTAGTATCGAGCCAGAAATTTCTGGCAATGTTTTGACATTTAGCTTAGGTAATTTAGAGTATGAGCAGAGAAATAAAATTACTTATAAAACAAAAACAAATAGCACAAATAAATCTACGAGATTAGCATTTGACAATTTTGATAATGATTTGACTTGGGATATTCAGAAAAACCGTGGTAGTGAAGATTGGTTACCAAACTATGATATTTACAGAAGTCCTGAAGTCTCTTGGCATGTCATAAATGTAGTAAACGAGACAGATGCGCTTTTGATTTCTACACCATTCACTATCACTGGTACTAATCCTGCTATGAGATTCTGGCACAAGTATAATACCCAAAGTGGATTTGATGGTGGATTTTTAGAAGTAATCGTTGATGGTGGTATTCCACAAGTAGTCGATAAGTCTAAATTCTTTAGAAATGCATACAATTCTGAGATTGCCTATGCAACACTTGCGGTACCTGCATTGAGTGGTTTTACAGGTTATTCTGGAGAAGAGTGGACAGACTCTTACGTAGATTTGTCTGATTATATAGGAAAGACCGTATCGTTCCAATTTAGATTTGCAACAGACGCAACCATTGCACCTAATGCTGATTTTACTGGTTGGATAATTGATGATTTTGAACTATTAGATATATTTAAGTATTCATCACAAGCTTGTATTGCTGCAGAAGATGGTCAAGGTGAAGAAACTTGTACACAAGCTATAGAGACGGTTATAAACAGCGATGGAACTGTTTCTACAGAAGATAGCAATAACGATTATTTCGGTGTGACGCTTACGCCAAACCCAGCAGAAGATTATGTAATCATTTCAGCTAGTTCACCGTATAATGTCACTGCGAATGTTGAAATCACTAATATTGATGGTAGAGTCATATATACATCATTGATGAAAATAGATGGCAAAGAAGAAAGAATGACATTGAGAACAAATAATCTTCCAGGAGGAGTTTATCTTGTAAAAATTCAGTCAGGCAAAAACTTCAGCATCAAGAAGTTAGTAATAAAATAAAGTTATATTAATTTCACACTTATTGTAAAAGAGGTGACATGTTTAAATAAATGTGTCACCTCTTTGCATTTATTGAAAGGACTACATAAATATCGTTAACTTTCAGTGCAACTAAAAAAATCATATTAAAAATCTTTTAAATATATAATTTTAATATCTTTGCGGATTATATTCAAAGCTTGATGATTATAGCTGATATAATGGAGAAAGTTTTTTGTAACATACCAAAAAGATTTTATATTGATTGCTTACCTAAATGGTTCTATATCCCACAAGACTCCTACTTATATTTATGTAGATTGTAATGGTGTAGGATATCATGTAAACATAAGTTTGAACACATATTCAAAACTTGAGAATTTATCCAAAATAAAAATCTTCACTTATCTCAATGTTAAAGAAGACGAACAGTCTTTGTTTGGGTTTTTTGATGATGAAGAGAGATCCTTATTTGTATTGCTAATATCAGTGTCAGGAGTAGGTGTCAATACTGCAAGGGTAATATTATCCTATATGGCGCCCGAAGAAGTAAAATCTGCGATAATTCATGAAAATGCAGTAGCTCTGGGCAAAGTAAAAGGTATTGGTCCCAAGACAGCAAAAAGAATTATTTTAGACCTAAAAGACAAGGTAATCAAAGAAACAGGAGGAGAACAAGTCATTTTATCTTCACCTGAAAGCAATACAATTAGAAATGAAGCGTTATTTGCATTGATTGCTTTGGGATTTCCAAAACCAGTAGTAGAAAAACAGATAAAATCAGTATTGGATAAAAATCCGAATATTGAGATGGTAGAGGATCTAATTAAGCAAGTTTTAAAGCAAATGAATTAATTTCCCCATTTTTTCAGAATAAAATATACGAGAATAATAAAATTGGTCGTTATACGCTGATGTACATTTGTGTTTATGTAAAAAAGCAAATGATATCAACTAAAATTTAAAGGTTTTATGAGTTTAAAACAGGTTCTTTTAGTGTTTGGTTTTTGTTTTGGGGTAGTATTTACAATGTTTGGAAAACTGCCTTCAAAAAACTTACCAGATCCATATGCAAATGATTTTGTGGTTGCTGCTTTGGTGGATACTATCCCACTCAAAGATAGGACTGGTGATTTTATTACTGATAAACAGACCAACCCTTTTGATATTACGACAAAAGAAATTGTTCAGAAAGTAGAATACGATCCTGTTTCAGGCCACTATATCATATATGAAAAGATAGGAAACGAATTCTACAGAACACCTACTTACATGACTTTTGAAGAATATTTAGACTATAAATCCAAGGAACAAGAAAAGGAATATTTTAACTCGCTAGCAGGTATAAAGTCAGACAAAAAATCACGTTCGGGCAAAATAGACCCGATGGACAAGGTAGAACTCACAAATAGTCTCATAGATAGATTATTTGGAGGTACAGAAGTAAATATAAAACCTCAAGGAACAGTAGATTTAAGCATAGGATGGTTATATAGTCGTAGAGATGATCCTTCATTGCCAATTACTGCACAAAGACAAAGTCAACCTGATTTCCCAACGCCACTGATCAAAATGAATGTGGATGGTAAGATAGGTAAAAAGCTTGATTTAGGATTTAATTATGATACACAATCTCAGTTTGATTTTGATAGACAAATAAAACTTGCATTTGATTCAGATGCTTTTTCAGAAGATGATATCATAAAAAAAATAGAAGCGGGAAATGTAAGCTTACCACTGAGAGGAAATCTAATCCAAGGGGCACAAAGTTTATTTGGTTTGAAGACTGAATTGCAGTTTGGCCGATTGAGAGTAACAGGTTTGTTATCTCAGCAGAGATCAAGGGCAAATAATATAAAGGTAGAAAATGGTGCATCTATTCAGGAATTTGAAATTTATCCTGATGACTACGATGAAAACAGACACTTTTTTATATCCCACTATAACAGAAATACATACGAAAGAGCACTTTCTACCTTACCTTTTATCAATACATCTCATCAGATAGCTCAGATCGAAGTTTGGATATCTGACGATAGACCTGAATATCAGGATAACTCTACCATGGTAGCGGCTATTTCAGATTTAGGCGAGCCAGATCCCAATAAATTTACATCAAATCCTAGTTTTTTTAGTCCTAATGGAAATACAAAGGACGAAACAGGTATTCCCATACCAAGAAATGGTGCAAATACCATTTATGCACAAATACTCCAAAGTCCCAATATTGTAGATATCGATAAAGTAAATAGTCAGTTAACATCATTTGGGTTAAAGCAAACTAGAGACTTTGAGGTATTCAGGGGTAGGAGACTATCTTCATCGGAATATACCTATCACCCTAAACTTGGTACCTTGTCACTAAACATTAGGTTAAGACCAAATCAGGTGTTAGGTGTTGCATACAATTATTATTACACGACGATATGTGATACATTATTTCAAGTGGGTCAGTTGTCTGCTTCGTCTGTCCAACCAGGAGATCAGACGGACACTACAAGGGTTGAACCACCCAAAGTCCACTTTGTGAAGCTCCTGAAATCCACCAATCAGGTAACAAAAATAAAAAATAGTAGTGGCTCATTAGTTGTTGCTCCTATGTGGGACTTGATGATGAAAAATGTTTACCCATTAAGAACAACTTCACTAAATCAACAAGATTTTGAGTTTGATATATTTTTTGAAGATGATAGAAGAGACGGTACATTAAAAAAATATATCCCAGAGGAAAACCTTGATAAATTACCACTTTTACAGCTTTTTAATCTTGATAGACTAAATAGATTTGGTGACCCGCAGCCAGATGGATATTTTGATTATCTTCCTGGAATTACTGTTATTGAACGTAGTGGGGCAGTTGTAATTCCTGTTTTGGAACCCTTTGGTAAGCAATTAACAAAAGAAGTCTTAGAAAAAGAGCTAAACAAAGGACTTATTACTCCAGAGATTTTTGTTGATTCAGCAAAAATTTTAAAATATCGGTTCCAAGAGTTATATGATACAAGTATCAGTATTGCACGACAAGATTTGACCAGAAATAAATTTAGAATGACGGGTAAGGTCAAATCTACTTCCAATAATGGCGAGATACCTTTAGGCCCATTCGTACCACAAGGTTCAGTAAGGGTTACAGCAGGCAGTAAGACATTGGTGGAAGGTCAAGATTATGAAATTGATTATTCGCTAGGGAGGCTGAGGATTATTAATGAAGCATACTTGGCACAAGGTACTCCTGTAAATGTGTCTTTTGAGGACAACTCTTTGTTTAGCTTGCAGCAAAAAAACATGATGGGTATCCGAGCAGAGTACCAATTTAATAAAAAATCGAGTTTAGGGGCCACATTCTTAAGATTGGCAGAGAGACCATTTACCCAAAAAGTAAATATTGGTGATGACCCTATTAATAATAAAATATTTGGACTTGATTACAATTATAATGATGAAGTCCCTTGGGTAACCAAAATGATAGACAAATTACCATTCTACAGCACTGCTGAAAAATCAAATATCAATTTGACAGCAGAGGCGGCAGGACTAATTCCTGGACATGCAAAGGCAATAAATACAGGTTTTGATGATACGGGAATAGCGAATATTGACGACTTTGAAGGTGCCATTACAAATCTGAACTTAGGAGGTTTTAATGCCAATCTTTGGTCACTAGCAAGTACACCATCTAATTTTGGTCAACGCGAAGGTTTGCTCCAAAACGACCTGACATATGGTGCCAACAGAGCACGTCTTAACTGGTACGTGCTGGATTTTGGTACCCCTAGGACACAACAAGATAACACTGATCCTTATGCTCGATCCGTAGGTCAAAACGAACTTTTTGCAAATAGACAAAACCAACCGGGGCAAAATCAGTTATTTACTTTTGACCTTAGTTATTATCCATCAGAACGTGGGCCCTATAATTTTGATAATATGGGAGGAATTTCGGGATATACAAAGGGATTTGAGATTCAAGAAAATAAAATAGTTCTTAAGGAACCTAAAACTAGGTGGGCAGGTATATCAAGGTATTTTCAGAATGCAGATTTCGAAGCAGCCAATTATGAAAGTATAGAGTTTTGGATGCTCAATCCATTCATGGAACGAAGAGATAGTGAACATGATGGTGACGAAGAAGGTGAAATAATTTTTAATCTTGGAAGTGTATCAGAAGACATCATTAAAGATAATTTTTTATTCTTTGAGAATGCCATTCCAACTCCAAGACGAAATGTACCTACAACGGGTACTGCTTATGGTAGAGCTACAGTAAGCATTCCATTGGTAAATGGTTTTGACTTACAAGATGGTCCTATACAGGATCTTGGTTTTGATGGCCTAACAGATGCTGGTGAACAACAAAAATATAGTACTTGGTTACAAGAAAACCAATTGGCAGGCTTGCCTGAAGTTACTCTAGACCCTGCTAATGATAATTTCAAATTTTTTAATGATCCAGACTTTGATGATGAATCAAATCTATTAGTAAAGATGAAGGAATTTAATGGTCCTCAAGGCAATGCTCCATTAAATAATAGTAACCAAGATCAATTTGTAAGGGGAAACAGATATCCTGACAATGAAGATCTAAATAATAATAAATCCCTTGACCAAACTGAAGCATACTACGAATACAAAATAAAAATTAAAAATAATAGTGGTGAGCTAGACACAACATTATTGGGCAACTATTACCGACAATCTGTGATAGTAACAAGCCCTAGTGGAGCCAAAGAAAAATGGTATAGATTTCAAATTCCAATAAATAATCCTACAGATAAAATAGGTGAAATATCAGGATTTAGATCTATACAATTTATGAGGATGTATATGACTAATTTCAGTAAGCCTAAAACTTTTAGACTTGCTGAGTTCCAGCTCCAAAGAAGCCAATGGAGGAAACAAACTCCTCAGTGCTATACAAAGGATACTCCAGGAAGTTCAGTCATTTTTAATATAGATGATGTTGGGATAGAAGAAAATTCTAAAAAACGTCCATTTAATTATATTTTACCTGCTGGAGTAATTAGAACTCAATCTTTCGGAACAGTAGCAAATTTGGCACAAGATGAAAGGTCAATGGTGTTAAAGTTTGAAAATTTAAGTAGGACTTGTGAGGTAAGTATAAGTAAACTGGCCAGAGTAAACCTTTCTCTTTACAAAAGACTTCAAATGTTTGTGCATGCAGAGTCAAATACAAATAGTATCACACCAATTAAAGATAAAGAATTGGCTATTTTTGTTAGAATTGGTAAAGATTTTGATAATGGTCCAGGAAGAAACGGAGAAAAAGGAGCGAACAATTATTACGAATATGAATTACCTTTAATTATTTCTAAACCTGAAAATGGGTTTGACAATAGTAAAAATATTTGGCCGGATAGTAATTATATTAATATCCCACTGGATAGTTTACTTGAACTAAAAAGGCTGCGAATAAGAAATAACATACCTAATTCCGATACAGTAGAACTGGCTATAAATGAGGGTAGGGGCGACAAGATCCGTATGATAGGTAATCCATCACTCGGTGTAGTCAAAGCATTTCAGATTGGAGTTAGAAATATAGCAACGGGCAGTGAAGTTTTTGATGGAGAGGTATGGATTAACGAATTAAGGGTAACAGGTTTTGAAGAGTCAGGAGGTGTTGCTGCACAGGCAAAAATGCAGGTACAAATGGCTGACTTAGGAGAGTTAAATATAGCAGGTAATTATAGTAGTATTGGTTTCGGGGCATTGGACAAACGACTGATGGAGAGAAATAGAGAGGAAACAGTTCAGTACGATATTGCTACTAATATAGATGCAGGTAAATTATTACCAAAAGCACTAAAAATTACCTTACCGGTCTATGCACAATATCAAAAGACATATATTACGCCGCAATTTGATCCTTTTGACTTAGATTTAACAGTCAAAGAAAAATTAAATCTAGTAGACACACAGGCGGAAAAGGATTCTATAAAGAATGTATCAAGGGAGGAAATCACCATCAAAACCTTTAACGTTACTAATGTAAAAGTACAAGCAGGAGATGGATCAAAACCTTGGTCGCCATCCAATATAAGTGCATCATATGCATTTACAGAAAATATCAAATCTGACCCAATAATCAAAGAAGATAAATCCACCAATAGGACGGTCGGCCTTGACTATGTATATGCTAGAAAGTCAAATTATATAGAACCGTTTAAGTTTATTAAAGTCAAGGCATTAAAGATATTATCAGATTTTAACTTTAGTTTATTGCCAAGTAATTTCTCTTTTACGACAAGGGTAATAAATATTAACAATTCACGAACTTTTAGACTCCCTGTCGAACCAGTATTTGTATTTGATGATAATCGTCTAAGTTGGGAACGAAATTACGTGTTGGATTGGGACCTTACAAGATCACTAAGGTTTAATTTTAGAGCCAATACAAATTCAGTCGTAGACCAATTGAGACAGACAGGTATTGCGAATACTGCTGACGGTAGAGATTGGGTAGACGAAAATGGATCAAGGGTGGATGAAAATAACGACTTATATAGTGAAATAATTGCAAAAGATGATCCAAATTATGCACAGAAATATAGAAATCAGAATTTTAAGAGATTGGGACGTAGTAAAAACTACACCCATAATGTTTCTGTAAATTATAAATTACCATTTAAGAGTATTCCTATTCTTGACTGGATACAAGCTGGTGTAGATTATAAAGCAGACTATGCATGGGATGCAGGAGCGTTAATACAAATAGACGCATTAGGTACACCACTAGGAAATACAATCAGAAATGGTCAGAATGCAGGCGTTAATATGACCTTTGGTTTTGATAAACTTTATAATAAGTCATCGTACTTAAAATCTATCGAAACCGGTAAAGCACCTCGCGCTGCTAGAAACAGGCAATCTCCTAACAAACCTAAAACCACCTCAAAAGATGGGGACAAAACCCAAATGGAAGTTTCGCCAGAAGTGACTGATGGTTCTGATCCAGCACCGAAAAAGAAAACAGATAAATCAGATGAACCTAAGGATCCGTCTTTGGCAGAAAGAGTTTTGCTCCGACCATTGATGTTAATAAGGTCAATCAAATTTAATTATAAGGAGGAGCGAGGCACCATTATACCAGGATTTATGCCACAATCTAGCTTGCTCGGACAGAGTGAAGGATTTGCGGCACCAGGATGGGATTTTATAGCCGGCGTACAACCTAATTTGGTGGGACCGAATAACTGGTTGATCAGAAATCAAGGATGGTTTAATCCAAGTCTAAATTTCAATGGAGAGTTATCTCAGAACAAAAGACAGACACTGGATGTAAAATTACTTGTAGAACCGTTTAAAGATTTTAGTGTAGACATAAGTTTCAAACGTAATTATACAGAAAACCATACTGAAGTCTTTAGGACAAAAGCTAGTGAAAACGGAGAGTTTATGCAACAAGCAAAATTTGATGTAGGAACCTTTGATGCGTCTTATTATGCATTAAATACGCTGTTTGGAAATAGTATTGATTTATATAATTCATTTAAATCCAATAGAGAAATTATTTCTAGGCGATTGCCAAATATTGAAAACCCTGGTTTACACCCTTCAGATCCAGAATATGTAGAAGGTTATGGCCCGTCTCAAAATAATGTCAATGTAGCAGCATTTATTGCTGCCTATACAAATAAGTCAGCATTTGATATTGAACTTGATCAGAAAAAGGAATTCTCTAAAAGTAATTATATTCCAAGGCCTAACTGGCAACTAAATTATAATGGATTGTCGCGATTGAATATGTTTAAAGATGTCTTCTCAAATATTACGATCAAGCACGGTTATTCTTCTACTATCAGGGTAAGTAGGTTCGAAACACAACCTAACTATAATTCATTAGATCCATTCGTAGAGTTGTCACCAAATAATAATTACTATTCACAGATAGAAATACCAACAGTAAGTATCCAAGAACAATTTGTGCCAGTAATAGGAATTAGTGTCAAGACGGTGAAGGATATGAAAATAGATTTCGAGTACAAAACGACTAGAAATCTAGAATTGGGTATATCACAATTGCGTGAGAACAAAGGAAAGGAGATTATAATAGGTGGTGGTTATGTTATCAAAAATTTCAAAGCTTTTAGCAAGAAGAAAAAGTCTGTTAAGAAAAAGAAGAAAAAGGACGGTGAGCCAGAAGATGACTCTCCAGAACCGGATGATAAAGCTAAGAGAACCACTGTAGCTAAAGGTAGAGATTTAAGATTTAATTTGAGCTACTCACTTAGGGATGATCTTTCGCAAGTATATGATCTTTTGACAGGTATTAGTGCACAAGCAGATAGAGGTAGCAAGACAGTAACCCTTAATCCTACCATAGAATATGATGTAAACAAAAATCTTTCATTAAGATTTTATTTCGATTATTCGAAGATAACACCAAAGACATCTTTAAACTTCCCAGTCACTACCATACGGTCAGGGTTGACATTGAGGTTTAATATCAATTAAGATTAGGGGAAGATAAAAAATCAATATCTGATTAATAAAGAAAAAGGAGTCTTGAAAACAAAATTTTAAAGACTCCTTTTTTATGTTTATATATCGGTGTGAATTCTTGGTGATAGACCTATTAACTTTCATCATCATAATAAAGTATGTAGTATTTCCTACCTTCATTATCTGTTCCTTTTTCAATTTTGTTTTTGTCACCATGGACGTAAATATGAAAGTTTTTGTCCAGTTTTATGATACTTTTAAATACGCGTGATTGTTTTTTGACGGCGTAGTCTGAGATATCAAACTCATCATTTAATGAAGCTGATCTAGTATTTTGGTACTCTTGTTTATAATCTTGAAAAGCTTCTACTACTTTGTCATCTTTAAATACCCTGACTTCGTATTCTGCAGCGTCGAACTTTTCCTGATGTTTAAAGTATTCAAATGAGCGATTCATGACAGCGGCTTCATCTGTTTTGTCAGTGTCAAACTCCTTCGACATTCTATCTTTTATAAAGTTTTTGGTAGCTTGGATATAGTTTTTTGTTTGATGGTAATCATCTGCTCTTGCTGTAATCATGAGAAACTCTTCACGCCAATATGCTGCTTCTTTATATCTATTACTGTGGTCAATATTACAAATTTTAAATCCACTTTCTCTTTCAGTATTAAAAATAAGACAGCCTTTATCTAATTTTCCAATATTGGTACCCACATCTTTGGTAAGGATGAAATCTGTACTTCGTGTGTCCAACTTTAGAAACTGATCTTTGTTTTCAGTTTTAAATATACCCACAGCATCTACCAATTCATCATCGACAAGAACATTTTTAAAATAAGAGATATATAACTCTCCTGATTTAATGTTAGGATGTTTGGACTTTTCATATAGATGTCTTGCTATTTTGACAGATTGTTCGTGTATGCATGAGGGATCATCAAAAATATTGGCAACAAAATTAAAAATAGGATTTAACTCTATTTCACCTGAAGAAAATGTAAAGTTAAAGAACTCAGGTTCCTTAAAGTGGGTCATAAAATATTTAAACAATATTTGATAAAGCTCTTCATCTTCTACTGAAAGCACGTCTTGAGAAAATGTAATATCTTCACCCTCTGAATGACTGCCGATATAATGGGCGACTATGGCTTCTAAACTTGCTTCTATATAATTGATCATAAAATCTTAAATTAATTTAAATACTTATCCAGCCCAACCTTCTCTATCAAGACTTCTGTACTGAATAGCTTCTGCTAAATGTTCTATCTTTATATCTGCGCTTCCTGCTAGATCCGCACCAGTACGAGCTACCTTAAGGATTCGGTCGTATGCTCTGGCAGACAGTTGTAATCTTGTCATTGCTGTTTTGAGCAAATTGGCGCCAGCAGGCGTAAGTTCACAAACGTCTCTCACCATGCGACTAGGCATTTGGGCATTGCTAAAGATACCTGGTTGGTCCTTAAATCTTTCATTTTGAATGTTTCTAGCTCTGACTACTCTTTCTACAATTTGCTCAGATGTTTCTGAACTATATTCATGATTTGACAACTCATCATATGATACTGGAGTGACTTCTACATGCAAATCGATACGGTCTAATAAAGGCCCAGATATTTTTGTCAGGTATTTTTTTACGACGCCTGGACCACAAACACAATCTTTTTCTGGATGGTTATAGAAGCCACATGGGCAAGGATTCATGGAGGCAATAAGCATAAAACTGGCAGGATAGTCGACTGATATCTTTGCTCTTGAAATGGTAACTTTTCTTTCTTCCATTGGTTGACGCATGACTTCAAGCACCTGTCGTTTGAATTCTGGCAATTCATCCAAAAACAATACACCATTATGGGCCAATGAAATTTCACCTGGATTAGGATTAGAGCCTCCTCCTACAAGGGCTACATCACTTATGGTATGATGAGGGGATCGAAATGGTCTCTCTGTCACCAACGATGAGTCTGTCCCAAGAATACCTGCTACCGAATGTATCTTTGTGGTTTCGAGAGCTTCATATAAATTTAAAGGTGGTAGGATGGTAGGTAACCTTCTAGCTAGCATGGTTTTGCCAGCACCAGGAGGACCTATCAAAATAACATTGTGACCACCTGCAGCTGCAAGCTCTAGAGCACGTTTTATATTTTCTTGTCCTTTTACATCACTGAAGTTTACGGCATATTGATTGGAAGTGTCAGCAAAAACTTCACGAGTATCGTACACTACAGGTGTTAGTGTGATTTCACCTTTTATAAAATCGATGGCTTGTTTCATATTTTCAATACCATAAACATCAATACCCGAAACAATGGCTGCTTCTCTAGCATTTGCTTTTGGTAGGAAAAAGGATTTGAAGCCTTCTTTTCTTGCTTGTATTGCTATGGGTAGTGCTCCTTTTATGGGTCTGAGTTCACCATCTAAGGCAACTTCGCCCATAAAAATAATCTTTTCTAGATCTGCTTTATTGAGTTGATCCGTTGACGCTAAGATACCCATAGCTATAGGCAGATCATACGCAGAGCCTTCTTTGCGTATATCAGCTGGAGCAAGATTTACGACTAGTTTGACACGAGGTACGTTCAGACCGATGTTTTTAATGGCAGCTTCTATTCTTTGCCATCCTTCTTTGACAGCATTGTCAGGGAGCCCTACTAAAAAATAACCTTGTTTGCCAGCAGCTACTACGCCACCCGCATTGACTTCGACGGTTATTGTTTGTGCTTCTACTCCGTGTACTGCACTTGCATATGTTTTTGAAAGCATGTTTTCAGTTTTCTTTAAGACGTTAAAGATATACTTCTTTCACAATATTATTGAAGTAAATGATTTACTTTTATAAAAATGACAGATTATCGTTAGCATCAATTTTTTTAAAAATGAGGTGTTAAAAATGCTTAACACCTCATTTTATATTGATTACTTCATTCTTTCGATTAGTCTTGCTGTGATCCTAAGAAATTCTGTTTCAGATATAAGTCCTACAAGTTCTTCGCCATTCACTACAGGAAGACAACCTATTTTATTTTCCTTCATTAGCTTCATGGCATCAAGGATATTGGTCTCTTGCGTGACAGTAATTGGATTTTGGATCATTATCTCAGAGACAAGCGTGGTTTTTTTAGGATTTTGTCGGTTTTTGATATAATTCCTTAATAACAATCTAGCGGTTACTAGACCTACCAATTTTCCTTTAGTGTCTTCTACAGGTGTATATCTTATGGTATTCCAATCCATCAATTCTGCTACAAGATCTACGATATCGTCCTTCTGTACGGTATAAAGATCAGTGAGCATAAACTCTGATACTTTGAGGTGTGATGGTTTGTAAAGTTTAAGGTCGTCTATACTAGGCATTTCCCACTCGTGTACAGGTTTATTAGATTGTTGATTATTGATCATGGTTGCTGTGAGTACACTTAGCGCTTCGTCTGTATTTGAGTTTTCGTGCAGTTTTGTGAAGGCACGCAGCATCCATCTTGCGCCAGTCATGTGTTTTTCAGCACGCTGTTGGATTACATTTAAGTATTTGTCTATATCTGCTTTATTTACATTTCGTGACTCTAGGCCTTTTCTTGCAATAGGTATAAGGCGTTGAATAAGATCTACCGCAGAGATTTTTTCATCATTAAACCAAGTAAACTTCGAGTCCACACCAAATTTAGCTGCTTTACCGAAATTATCACGAGCATCTACAAATGACATCATCTTTCTAATATCGCCTACTTCATCTGCCATTCCAATCATACAACCGAGCCAAAAACAAGAATTAGCAACTTCGTCAAGGACTGTAGGGCCTGAAGGTAGGATCCTATTCTCAATACGTAAATGTGGTTTTCCATTCTCGCTGATGCCATAACATGGTCTATTCCATCTGTACACCGTACTATTGTGCACCTGAAGTGACCTAAGTTTAGGTACTTGGCCGTTTTTGATCATTGCTTGTGAATCTTCTTCTACGTCGCTACTTAACAATACACGGAAACGAGCAATATCTTCTTTATATATTTCTAAAATAGAGTCGTGTAACCAATCTCTACCGAAACTTACCCTAGGACTTCGTTCGCGCATATGATCATGTGTGGTACGTGTGTCTAGAGACTGTTGGAATAGAGCGATTCTTGTTTCGTGCCATAATCTTTTGCCGAATACAATAGGACTATTAGCAGCGATGGCCATCATTGGTCCAGCAAGTGCCTGAGCGATATTGTACATTTTAACAAAATCTTTTGGGGCTACTTGTAAGTGGACTTGAAAACTAGTATTGCTTGCTTCTAGTAACGGTGAGCTATGCTTTACTAATAATTCGTCTATACCTACGATACGCAATTCATATGACTGGCCGATTAGCTGTTTGTCTAAGGCTTCCATCAAGGCAAAATATCGTTTTTTGGGCGTGAGATTTTCCATTTCTAAGTGATATTTTCTCAACGTCGGTAAAATTCCAGTTAGCACTATGGATGTATTCATACCATCTAGTACGTCTTGGATTTTATTGAGTTTACCAGAGTTTTCTTCTTCTAAAGCAGAGAAACAGTCACCTTCGAAAACTCTCGGGTCTAGGTTGGTTTCTAGATTAAACTTGGCAAGCTCGGTCTCTACCCATGGATAGTGGGTCATTTTGTCTAGGGCTTCCATGGCCACTAGTGCGGGTTTGAATGTATCTTTATCTACCATGACCATTTCTTGTTCGGCACCAATACGGACCACATCGGATTCAAACCAGTCATTTTCTATCATATATTCTAGTGCACTGACATCATTTAGTAGTGACTTGACAAATTTTTGCATTTGTTTTTGGTCATTAACCAGCGATACTTTCTGTTCTCCCATTTTAATATTTTTAGTTATATTATTTAACCGATTATTACTACTTCCAAATAAGATACCAAACTTTTGGTTTGACCCCACAATATATAGCAGTCGATAAATATTATGATCATTTAATCGAATATTTTTTTTGGAAGCCAAATTTTTTATTTAAGCAATCTTTATTTGAGCTTTGGAGAACATCATTTTCTTTATTTTTGCAATTTATATAACCTAATTTTAGTTATATAGGTATGAATCTAGTTCAATCAATGAAAATGTCGTATTTAAAAATAGTTAGTATTATTCTAATGTTTAGTATTTTAGGATGTGAAAAAGAAAGGGTGCCGCTCTTTGAAGTTAATTTGGATGCAGAATTTGAAATCCAATCGGGTTTAAATACCATATCTACACATGTTTTTATCATTAAAGATGTACCTACAAACTATAAAATTTCGGCAGATAATCGTGGTGTAGACACAAGTCAGATTACAAATATTCAATCAGCAAGAGGGCTTTTGAAAGCAAAGTTTGGAAGTGCAGATTATGATTTTGTAAGTAGGGTTTCTGTGTATGCATTGTCAAAGAGCGACCCAACCTTGAGGAGAGAAATGTTCTATCTCGACTTTGTGCCTCTCGAAACAAATGAAGAATTGCGAATGTTAAGTAGTACTTCAGAATTGAGAGAAATCTTAAATGATGAGTATATAGATGTGGAGGTCAGGCTCAATTTTAGATCATTTACAGGACCTAGCCTCCCTACGAGATTGGTTTTTGGTTATGCAGTATTTTAAAACATACCCTTAATTTTTTTATCTTATTATGTCAGATACCGGTGGAAATACAAGATTTATGGTCGAGTTTACCCTGCCTCATGATTTTACGAGAGAGATGGCAGATACGATACCCGAACAACGTGTAGTCGTAGATAGACACTTCTACAATGGTAAGATCTTGTCCTACACACTTGCATCTGATAGAAGTAAATTGTGGTCAGTCTTTGTTTGTAACAGTGAGGCGGAACTCATTAATTTGATAGAGAGCTTACCAATGACTAGATTTTTTGATTATAATTACAGTCAGATATTGTTTCATGAGATGGTTTCACACTTTCCATCTTTTTCATTAAATTAGTACAATTAGCAGGTTTAGTCGTTTTCTATTTAGGATTTACCATATTAGAATGGAAAATATCTTCATATTTTTGATTAAATAAACACTATTCACTACTTTTATGATTAAATAGGTAATAACTAAGGGTATGTTTAAATTTTTATTGTTTTATAAGCATTATCTTATGAACCTGACAGCAAAATAGTCTCATTGTTTAGTGCAACTGCCTTTCTAGTACATTGCTGGCAGACAGGCTAAACTGACTAATTCTTTTATCGTCAGAGCCATAACCTATTGATTAGCAACTAAGAAAAGTTTTAAACATACTCTAAAGAAAATAGATAGATTTTGTGTAAACCGAAAAGTTTTATAGAGAATTGTAAGAGGGTAGTAAAGCTGGTATTGATTTTTATCATAGCTTTTAATACTATAGCAGAAGCACAACCTACCATTTGTAGTGGTACGCCTGCTATGACTTCTTTTTGTTCGGAAGCTTGTATCATTTGTGATATTGATGGTTTTACAGGCATTAACAATAGTACTACTATTGGACAGGCACCACCTGATTTTTGTACCACTTTTGTGCACCATATGCAATGGATAGGTTTTGTAGCAGGTACTACTAACTTGAGTATAGAAATCACGGTATTTAATTGTAATAAAAACGAGGGGTTAGAAGTCGGGTTGTACGAAAGTTTTGATTGTCAGAATTTCAGGAGAGTAAGCGAGTGTGATACAGATATCAGAGAGAATGAATCTAGGGTCTTTAACAATACTGTACCCCTTACCATAGGTCAGTATTACTATTTTGTAATGGACGGAAGCAATAATGATGTATGCAATTATTCCATAAAGGTACTGAATGGTTCCACCAAAGTAGATCCGCTAGATGATGCAGCATTCATAGATATGCCCGAAAAAGTATGTCAGTTTGATAGTTTTGAAATAAAGACACCTGGTATTGCAGGTGCTATTTTTTATAATTGGACCTTAAATGGACAGACCATTCACAATGGTACGTCGTTTCAATATGCTTTTGCCAATCCTGGTAGGTATAATATATGTCTCAATCCTTCTAATGTGTGCGACCAAGCTCCACAATCGTGCAAAAACGTAGAAGTGATACAAGGGTCACGGTCATCATTCAGCCATCAAGTTTGTTTTGGTGAATGTTATAATTTTGAAGGGACAGATTATTGTGCTACTGGACTTTATGACATCATCTATACAGCTGCAAATGGCTGTGATAGTATCGTCACGCTAGATTTACTAGTGGATGATCGCATAGAAACATATGCATCTTTGTTTCTTTGTAGAGGTGATACCCTTTTCATAGGGGATAGTTTGTTTCTTACTGACGGTAGGCATCAGGCCATCATACAGACAGAAGAAAACTGTAATGTTTACCTTACATTTGACCTAACGGTACTAGAATGCGACATCAAAGTAGCCACTACTGTTATTCCTGTAAGATGTTACCAAGAAAACTCAGGAAGCATCCGTTTTTCCGTTACCCAAGGTACACCACCTTTTGTGTACAAAGGTTACAAAATAGAGAATCAGAGTATTACATTCATAGGAAACATTACGGGTTTAAATGATGAGATTGAAATACCTGGTGTCGATGAGGGCAATTATATTTTTGAAATCACGGACCTGTATGGGAATATTCATATCGTCAATGTATTTGTATCTCAACCTACCGATATCACCATAGATCAATACGTCACTGATTATAATACTTATCAAGTGTCTTGTTATGGTGGGTCGGATGGCGCTTTTGTGGTAAAACCGATCGGTGGAGTGGCTCCTTATACCTATTTACATGTGGGGCAAGCGTCTGTCAGCGACTCTTTGTTTGGTTTGATGGCAGGTAGGTATGAAACTCAAATTATAGATGCCAAAGGTTGTATTTATACTATAGAAACTGAACTTAAACAGCCGGATAGCTTGAGATTTGTTTTAGATGCAGATAATCCCAATTGTGATGGATTAGGTACAGGGCGTATTCAAATCAACAATGTGGCAGGTGGACTAGCTCCTTACAGTTTTGCGATTAATGGTGGCGTTTATGCAGAAAGCATATCCTTTGAAAATCTTATGGAAGGAGATTATACTATTACTATAAAAGATAAAAATGAATGTACCATTACACGGAAGGTATCTATCCTAGCGCCAGAAATACCGATTATAACCCTAAACGAAGATGATGTCACGCTGCGTCTCGGAGATAGTATTTTGCTAGAAGTGGTATCTAATCTAGACGAACAAGCCGTCGAATGGACGCCTGATGTCGGCCTATCTTGTGGTGATTGTTTGATTACGTATGCAAGACCATTTGACAATACATCCTACATCGTGACGGTCACATCGAAAGATGGCTGTACAACTACAGCAAGAGTAAATATAGATATCGATAAACAAAGAAGCTTTGTAATATCAAATGTCATCACTGACAATGGCGACAATATCAATGACAAGATGCGATATTTTGCGGGTACTGATGTGGCAGGGTTGGTTACATTTCAAGTTTATGATCGATGGGGCAATCTCATTTATAGGTTAGGCAGTAGCGAATCAGGATTGGTAGATATACTATGGGATGGTACGTATAAGGGTAGTAAGGTAGCAAGTGGTATTTATACATGGCTTGCCCAAGTCGAGTATATAGATGGTGAGGTGATCGATTATAGTGGGAGTATTACGGTGTTGAGGTGAAGAGAAATATTGGAACTTCTTGATAGATTAAACTTCAGAACATGGGATAATGATAATGTCTTCAATGGAAAATAATATTGATCTCTATATTTTAAATAATATTATTGATATTTGCTCCAAAATAAGTGGTGTAAAAAAGAGTAATATCTCACTAATGTCATCAATTAACAATGATTTAAAAATTGATGGAGACGATATTGTAGAATTACTCGAACACTTGGTAATAAAATATAACTTGAACACTGAAGAATTTGAATATTCTAAATATTTTGATTGGGAAGGGCAAATAAATATTATCTCTCAGATAAAAAACCTTTTCAAACCGAAGATTGATTTAAGATATGATGTTAAAATTTATGATTTATATCAGTGGGTAGTGACTAAAGAATGGAGTGAAACATCCCCTAGTTCAACGTAATATCTACTTTGTCATTTTGTCAGCAATTGATTTATTATAAGTAAATTGACTAAAAAGGAAATGAAAGCCTATCAAAAGAAAAGATTGATTGGCTTTTATAACCTTAAAGATAAAATTGTCATAAAAAACCTATAATTTTGTCTATTTCCCAAACAATGTTAGCATGGCATTTATGATTTTACAGTTTGGGATTTAAAATGAAATTTTATAAAATATTAGATCGCAGTTACAAACTGCGACCATCAAGATGGGAAAGATGAAAAAAGTGATTATTTTTATAACTATTATTTTCTTATATGGATGTAGTATAAGAGTTAAAATATATATGAAAAATATGACAGATCGTGATGTTGAAATCTGCTGTTATACTATGAATAATTTGCAGCCAAATATTTCTTATATTAATTCTATAGCAGACATAAAATTTGATACGGATAAAACAATGTTAAACAATCTTAAATGTGATAAAAATGCTGACTGTTATAAATTTGTTATCCCAAAATTTAGCACTATCTTTTTAGAGAATGGACTTAATTATCATTTTTCAAAATTTGATAAAATTATAATCGAAAAAAGAGATACATTAAGTTGGGAAGATAGTGATAAATTTGCAATAATGAGTCAAGGTTTTCCAGTAAAAAGATGGATGTGGTATGAAATAAAATAACAAATTTTACATAGTTCCCCTTGTTAAGTTTCCAATTGAAAATATGGGCTAAAAGTCTCAAACTAAATCGGTGAATTTATAAAAATATAAAAGCAAAGAAATGAAATACTTATTATTGTTTTATCTTACTTTTACAATTATAGCATGTAATAAAAAGAATTATGTAGCTGTTCCACAACGTTTTGATATTATTCCAGGTTTTTATTCTAAAAGTGATATATTAAATAGTTTAGAAGAAAATTGGATTGGATATAGCGATACATTGACCTTTAAGGTTGAAAATGATAATTTATTTTTTATAAGCACACAGGAAGGCTCAGGCGAGAAATATTTTAGGATTTTAATTTTTCGTGAAGATAGTCAAGAAAAGAATCGTTATCAATTAATGTTTAATTCGCTAAAAACAGAGAGTGAACTTTTCTATGAAGTGAATAATACAGATAGTTTGGTTATTATTAGCGATAAGAATAAAGAAAAGTTAATTAGTATATCTTTTAAAGCTTTAATTTTGAAAGATGATGATGAGTAACTCATTTTATAGTTTTGGATTTAAATTGAAATTTTATAAAATAAGAGAACGCAGTTACAAACTGCGACCATCGAGTAAGCACAAATATTGAGAAACTGAAAAATTAAGTTGCTATGATATTTTTCAAATCACTATTTTTAATATCAATGAATTTTAACAGAATTTATTTTTTGGGAATTTTTATTATACTTTTCATTTCATGTAAAAGAGAAATAATCAATCAAGATTTTGAATTTCAGGATGTAAAGCTATTGAATATTGTTAAAGAATACCAAAGACAAAACATACCAAATAATGATAAGATAATATTAATACAATTATATAGAAACATAAAAAGCAATCCCGTACTATTTTTATCAACAATTGAACATCCAAATGAATTGGATATTTATGAAGATTTTTTTATTTATCATGATGATAATTATTAATTAGTATTATTTTACCATTCACCAGTATTTTCCAACTTGGATTTTAAGATAAATCGAAGTAAAATAAATAATATTAAAAAAATAAAATATGGACATATTGACCCCAATGCTGAGTATGAAGTTGATCTATCTTCGGAAACATTGTGTGGTGGTTGGTATGTTACTATAGAAGATTCTATCAGTTATAAAATATTCAATATGAAAGATAGTATCCGTAAACATCAGGATGTCAAATGTCAATACCAAAAATTAGAAAAATTCATTGACCCCTTTTGTGAATGCTGCGAATGTGGGGAAAAATGAATAGCACCTATCTCGTTCAGGCCTGCATCTACATCGCTATTCAATCTTTTAAAGCTTTAATTTAGAAAGATGATGATGAGTAACTCATTCTATAGTTTTGGATTTAAAATGAAATTTTATAAAATATGAGATCGCAGTTACAAACTGCGACCATCAAGGGATAAGGAATGAAAGTCAATCTTGTTTTTGATACCAATTTTGCGTTGCATACCTTTTTGGTGCATTATTTGTTATAGCTATATATCTAGGGTGAAGAGTTCATCGTTTGAATCGTTATGAGTACTTGTATTTTAGATTTTTAGGTTTAAGACATTTAGTAATCCATGTAATGAAGGACAATAAAAAAAATCAGAAGGAATCCAAAATCGTAGAAGCGGCAGAACAAGTCTTTAACGAAGTTGGGTTTAAGAATGCTAAGATGGAAGATATTGCTTCTAAGGCAGGTATCACCAAGGTGACGCTGTACACCTATTTTCAATCCAAAGAAAACCTGTACCTAGCTGTTACATTTAAGGCATTGCAACTTCTTATAGAAAAGTATTATGATACGATAGATAAAAATAAGGATAAAAACGGGCTAGAAAGTATTATTGCTATATTGGATGGTTTTATGACTTTCTGTGAGCAGAATTATCTTTATTCGGAAGCATTGTTGGAATATTTTGCCATGGTTCGGTCTACTTCGGATGGGACCAATGATGCCAAACTTACAGAAGCCGTGAAGGATAGTATCTATTATGTGAAGCTCCAAGATATGCACAATCTTCCATTCAAACTGGCCGTAAAAGAAATAGAACGCGGGAAAAGGGATGGCAGTATCGTCAGTACACTAGACCCTATGTTGACTACGCTGCATGGCTGGACGATGGTGGTAGGATATGTAAAGGTCATCAGTGCGTCGGGAGGAAACGCGACGCCGCTATTTAAAGTGACCTTAAATGATCTTAAATCTCTGATATTAAGGCTGGCAAGACATACTTTCCAAATGAAATCCTTGTAAAGCTTGTCCATGAATCTATTAATATACGGACATAAAATAAATGATCAAGAGGAACTGATGTATGTAGCATCTTTGATTCATTATGCGCAAGATGCTGCGATTAGTCTTGTATTCTATCGTCCTTATCTGAAAGAACTGCAAAAATATAATTTTGAGATTACAGGATTTGTGTCCGTGGATACGCATCGTGAATTAAAAGATTATCAGATAGACGCTGCAATCACCTTAGGAGGTGATGGTACAATACTGAAAATTATCACTTTAATCAAGGATACGAAAATACCTATTTTGGGTATTAATTTGGGTAGGTTGGGATTTCTAGCTAGTGTAGAGAAAACGATCATCAAATTGGCCCTAGATATGCTGATTCAGAAGGAATATACGGTGGTGACGAGGTCGCTTTTATCCTTGAAATGTAATATGCCTTTATTTGAGTCATTTCCATTTGCGCTCAATGATTTTACACTCAATAAAAGAGATACTTCGTCCATGATAACCATTCATACCTATATCGATGATGTATTGCTCAATTCTTATTGGGCAGATGGTATCATCGTGAGCACGCCTACAGGATCTACGGGATATTCGCTTAGTTGTGGTGGACCAATAGTATTTCCTGATTCACAAAATTTTGTCATCACACCTGTGGCGCCACACAATCTGAATGTGCGACCTATTGTCATCTCTGATGCGCACAAAATATCACTAGAGGTAGAAGGTAGGACAGATAGTTTTATGTGTACATTGGACTCAAGATATGAGACCATTACATCGGCACATTCGATAGAGATCAGGAAAGGTAGTTTTGGGATTAATTTTATTCAGCTTCAAGATCATTCTTTTATGAAGACCATCAGCGAAAAGCTTTTGTGGGGATTGGATAAGAGGAATTGATTTAGGTAAAATTATTATAGTATGATTATTTCATTTGAGTTTGATGGTGTTTTTTATAGTAGTGACTTGAAAAAGGGGAAAGACATTTCTATTCCCTTAATATCAGATGCTACGGGACCTAAGTGTTTTTTTGCCCCTAATTTCAAAATTGAACCTATAGTAGCAGGCGATTTTATAGGTAGTGTGGCCGCAGGAAGTCCTGTAAACTTTAAAAACATATTTATAAATCCACATGGAAACGGTACACATACGGAGTGTGTAGGCCATATTTCAGCTGATCCTTATACGATACACGAATGTCTCAAGGAGTTTCATTATGTCGCTAGGTTAGTTACTTTGACCCCTGAAGTATTGCCAAATGGAGACCAAATCATCACGGAACAATTGTTGATAGGGCTGCTGGAGGGAAATGTCGGTACACAAGTAATCATCATTCGGACTTTACCCAATGAAGAAACTAAAACCACAGTGGATTACTCTGGTAAAAACCCACCATATTTCACCCAAGAAGCGATCCATTATCTTCACAAAATACGCGTAAACCATCTCATCACGGACTTACCATCTATAGATCGTGAAGAGGATGGTGGAAGACTCGACGGACACAAAACTTTCTGGGGATATCCTGATCATATCACCGATTATAAAACCATCACGGAAATGGTATATGTGCCGAATGATATCGATGATGGATTGTATTTTTGTAATATACAGATAGCTAGTATTATGTCTGATGCTAGTCCAAGTAAGGTAGTTTTGTATGAGATGGAAGAGTGATGCCGCTAAAGCTGCACATGATTGCTTGTTTGGTTGAAATATAATAAAACGAAAGATGCCACCCTTACAGGGTTTTAAACGGCATTGGGCATATAATTTGCTACAATCCTGTCATCCCTACGGGATTGGATCAGATCAATATGAAAATTAAAAGATAAACGCAGTAATCTAGACGCTTACACTAATGCAAGCTAAGCTAGGACGCTTAGCTTAACAATGAAAGTTAAAAGAAACTACATTTTTTCTACTTTTACATCTAGGCATAATTCCTTCAATTGTGCATCATGTATAGGTGATGGTGCGTCGATCATCATGTCTCTACCTTGGTTGTTTTTAGGGAAGGCAATGAAGTCTCTGATAGACGACTGACCATTCATCACAGCACATAATCTGTCAAATCCGAAAGCTAGACCACCATGTGGAGGTGCTCCGTACTCAAATGCTCCAAGGAGAAATCCAAACTGTGCTTCTGCTTCTTCTTTGGTAAATCCTAGTAGATCAAAGTTTTTGGATTGTAATGCTCTGTCGTGAATTCTGATAGATCCACCACCAATCTCTGCACCATTGATGACTAGGTCATACGCATCAGCTTTTAAAGACTTCATGGTTTCATGGTCACCGTTCAACATACGAGAGATATCTTCTTTTTTGGGTGATGTAAATGGGTGGTGCATTGCGTGAAATCTATTGGCATCTTCATCCCATTCTAGTAGCGGGAAGTCTAGGACCCATAAAGGTTTGAAATCTCCAGGTTTGATGAGGTCAAGTTTTTTGGCCAACTCCAAACGCAACTCGCTCAATTGTTTTCTTGTCTTTTCGGTTTCGCCACTTAGTACAAAAATGATGTCACCTTTTTCTGCACCAAAATGCTCTGCCCATTGTTGTAAGTCTTCATCTGAATAAAACTTACCTACGGTAGATTTGATGCTTCCATCTTCTTGATACTTTACATAAACAAGGCCTTTGGCGCCTATTTGTGGCCTTTGAAGCCATTCAGTGAGGTCTTTCAGGTCTTTGTTGGAATATTTTTCGGCAATACCTTTAGCACAGATACCAACGACCATTTCTGCTTCATCAAAGATGCTGAAACCCTTGCCTTTTACAAAGCTATTCATCTCCACAAATGACATATCAAAACGAAGGTCTGGTTTATCTGAACCATACTTTTGCATGGCATCATCATAAGACATACGTGGGAAATCTCCCAATTCTAATCCAAGCGTGTGTAAAAACAAGTGTCTTGCTAACCCTTCAAATGTATTGAGGATATCTTCTATATGGACGAATGACATCTCACAGTCTATTTGTGTAAATTCTGGTTGTCTATCTGCTCTAAGGTCTTCATCTCTAAAACACTTTACGATCTGAAAGTACTTATCTATACCAGCTACCATCAATATTTGTTTGAAAGTCTGTGGTGATTGAGGCAATGCATAGAACTGACCTTGGTTGAGTCGGCTCGGCACTACAAAATCTCTTGCTCCTTCTGGTGTACTTTTGATCAGAAAGGGAGTTTCTACTTCTATGAATCCTTGTGAATCTAAGTATTTTCTAGTCTCAAGTGCTAGTTTGGACCTAAAGATGATATTATTCTGAACAGGTGTCCGTCGGATATCCAAGTATCTATATTTCATACGGAGATCATCGCCACCATCTGTTTCGTCTTCTATGCTGAATGGTGGTACTTTTGATTCATTGAGAATGTTCAGTTCTTGGACTTCTATCTCGATATCACCTGTACTTCTGTTTGCATTTTTGGATGATCTTTCTCTTACAATTCCCGTAGCTTGAATGACGAATTCTCTACCAAGTTTACGGGCTTTTGTACACAAATCTGCGTTTTCGTCCATGTTAAATACCAGCTGTGTCACGCCATATCTATCTCTCACATCTGCAAAAGTGAGTCCACCTAGATCTCTTCCTTTTTGGACCCAACCAGAGATCGTGACTTTACTTCCCACATCAGATATTCTCAACTCACCGCAATTATGACTTCTGTACATATAGTATATTTATTAAGATTTGACCGCAAAGGTACAATTATGGTGTGGATAAATAAAAATTCTTAGGTAATTCTGAGAGGTAAATGTTAATTCATTTTTTTCTTACAATATATTTTTGATTTTTTTCGTCATTCAGATATTAAAATTATCACTTTATGCAAAAAATAAAAAGTTTTCTACTTTTTTTCGGATGTTTGGTTTTTATGTCTTGCGAAAAAGAAAATCAAAATAATGCTTTTTCTTACTTTCAGATTTCTCCAAATCCTGGATCAACTGTTTTTGAAGTGTCTGTTTTTGACGATCTATGGGCGGTAGGCACACCGATTGAGTTTAATGTTACGGATGGTAAAGACTCTTTGATATTAGAAATATTCAGTAATATTCAAATACCAACTCGTATATCTTTTGAATTAAGTAATCGCCCAATAGGTTTTTACTATGCAAATCTATCAGTTAACGGTCAGACATATTCACAAAAATTTATAAAAACAATAGAATGAAGCTATTTTTCTATTTTTTAATGTCATTACCCGTTGTGCGATTAAAGT
>Ga0209812_10000197_pt1 | contig 55784 bp, 51 predicted proteins | sample JI71714BDNA_FD_187502 | JGI IMG/M metagenome (GOLD analysis project Ga0209812, IMG submission 187502) | Wastewater effluent complex algal communities from Wisconsin, to seasonally profile nutrient transformation and Carbon sequestration -... | ecosystem: Engineered > WWTP > Effluent > Algae...
GAGCTGATCGGCTGCTTCGGCCTGACCGAAAGCCACGGTGGCTCCGATCCGTCGAACATGAAGACCCACGCCAAGCGTCAGGGCGGCGACTGGGTCCTGAACGGTTCGAAGATGTGGATCACCAACGGCGGCATCGCCAATCTGGCGGTGGTCTGGGCGATGACCGAGGACGGCATCCAGGGCTTCATCGTCGAGCGCGGCATGAAGGGCTTCGTGACTCGCGACATCGAGCGCAAGATGAGCCTGCGCGCCTCGATCACCAGCGAGCTGTACTTCGATGACGTGGTGGTGCCGGAAGCCAACCGGCTGCCGAACGTCCGCGGCCTGAAGGGGCCGCTGTCCTGTCTGACCCAGGCGCGCTACGGCATCACCTGGGGCCCGATCGGCGCGGCGATCGCATGCCTGCGCGAGGTGCTGGAATACAGCAAGACTCGCATCCTGTTCGGCCGCCCGCTGGCGGCAACCCAGGCCGCGCAGTTGCGTCTGGCCGACATGGCGCGACGCATCACGCAGGCGCAGCTGATGTCGCTGCAGCTGGGCCGCCTGAAGGACGCCGGCCGCATGCACCCGACTCAGGTCAGCCTGGCCAAGTGGAACAACGTGCGGATGGCGATCGACATCGCCCGCGACGCGCGCGACCTGCTCGGCGGCGCCGGCATTACGGTCGAGTACTGCCCGATCCGCCACATGAACAACCTGGAGAGCGTGATCACCTACGAGGGCACCGAGACGGTGCACGAGCTGGTGGTCGGTCGCGAGCTGACCGGGATCAACGCCTTCTGACCGGGGCTGGATTGCCGTCAGGCTGTCGCGGGGCCGCCACTGGGCGGCCCCGCGCGTTTCCGGCCGGATCACGGGGCGTGCGATTCGTCCAGCAGACGGCGCAAGGCTGCGGGAGTGCCGCGCGGCATCGGTCGCTCCTCGTGCAGTGACCACGGCGGCCGCCGCAGGTCCGGCGGCAGAATCACCAGCTCCACCGCGTCCTCGCCGGCCAGGAAACTCAGCATTGGCAGATCTTCGCGGCGCACCCGATCGAAACGCAGCCGAGCGATTTGCTCGCGATACGGGATGTTGAGGTCGATCAGCGCCTGCGCCACCAGCTCTGGCCGATCGGCGCTCAGGTGCAACTGGATCGGCGTATGGGCGTCGGCCCAGCCTTCCCAGACCGGGCCTGCCAGTCGCGGTTCGAAGCCCGACAGCGCCTGCATCGCCGACATCGCGGATTCGCGTTTGCGCCGCAAGTGGGTTGCCGCCTGTCCGCCGTCGAACAGGCGCAGTCGGGTTCGGAGCTGCTCTTCGACTTCGGCGGCGCTGGGCCAATCTTCCCGCGCGGCGTCGAACTGGGTCGCCACCCGAGTGAGCGCGAGCTGCGGATCCTGCTCGCCGTGCTCGCGCATCCAGCGCGCAGCGGCATCCGCGAGTTCCGCCCGACGGCGTCGACTTCCTGCGGCGTTTCGCATCAGAACACGTCGAAGGGATCGGCGCTGGAGCTGTGGTCGACGCTGGCGGCACTGCCCAGTCGATCCAGATCCTCGGCCCGGAAGACCTCGTCGATGGCCGACGGATCGCCAGGTGCAGTGAGCAGACCGTTGTAACGGTTGATCCGCGCCGTGGTGATGCCGACCGGCTGCATCGGCAGCGTTTCCGGAACCTCCGCCAGCGCCACCTGCATGAACTCGATCCAGATCGGCAGGGCGGCACGGCCACCGAATTCGCCTTCGCCCAGCGGTGAGAAGTCATCGAAGCCGACCCACGCCGAGGCGGCAAGACCCGGGGCAATGCCGGAGAACCAGGCATCGCGGAAGTCGTTGGTCGTGCCGGTCTTGCCGCCGATGTCGCCGCGATTCAGCGCCGTGGCGGCGGCGCGGCCGGTGCCGCGGCGGACCACGTCCAGCAGCATCGAGCTGATCAGGTAGGCGTTCTGCTCGTCGATCGCTCGGGCGGCGAGATGCACGCCGTCGATCCGGGTCGGCTGACCGCGGTCGACCGGATCCAGCGGCGGGCCGGCGTCGGCGACCGGCGTCAGCAGTGACACCGTTTCGGCCTCGGTCATCGGGGTGGTGGCGTCGGCTTCGGCAAGGGTGGCTTCGGCGGCACGTTCGCGTTCCTGCTGCTCGACGAAGCGCATGTCCAGCTCCAGTCGCTGCGGGCAACCGCGGCAGGCGCGCGGCGGGTCGGCGACGTAGACGTCCTGTCCGTTGGCATCGACGATCCGTGCCACCAGATAGGGATGGACGAGAAAGCCGCCGTTGGCGAAAACCGCATAGCCCTGGGCCATCAGGATCGGCGGGGCGGCGTTGGTGCCGAGCGCCAGCGACAGATTCGGGTGCAGCGACTCGGCCGGGAAGCCCATCCGCTCGATGTGGCGGCGGGCAAAGCGGACGCCGATGTCGTCCAGGACGCGCACCGACACCAGATTGCGCGACGTCACCAGCGCCTCGCGCAGGCGGGTCGGGCCGCCGAAGCGACTGTTGTCGTTTTCCGGCGCCCACACCTGATTGCCTTCGGCGAACACCAAGGGGGCGTCGTTGATGATCGAGGCTGGCGTGTAGCCGCGCTCCAGTGCCGCCGAGTAGATGAAGGGTTTGAAGGAGGAGCCCGGCGGCCGATTGCTCTGGGTGGCCCGGTTGAAGCTGGATCGCCCGAAACTGAATCCGCCGGTCAGCGCGCGGACGGCGCCATCTTCCGGATCGAGCGCGACGAACGCCGCTTCGGCCTTCGGTGCCTGGGTCAGTTGCAGCGAGCCGTCCTCGTTGCGGCTGAGTCGGATCACATCGCCCGGCGCCAGCACATCGGCGATCCGCTTGGGCGTCGGCCCCACGCGATCGGCGTCCAGATGGCGCCGGGCCCAGCGTACGCCCTCCAGCAGGAGCGGGGCGCGACTGCCATCGGACAGCAACAGATCGGCCTGTTCGGCGGAGACACTCATGACCAGAGCGGCTTCCATCGTGGGCAACGGCAGCACCGCTCGCAATTGCGTCAGCAGGGTTGCCTCGTCGACACCGTCGACCGGAATGCGCGACTCCGCGCCGCGCCAGCCGTGGCGGCGGTCATAGGCCAGCAGAGACTGCGTGAGGCCTCGATTGGCGGCTTCCTGATCAGCGGCCCGGAGGGTCGTGTAGACCACGTAGCCGCGATCCAGTTGTTCGCGGCCGAGCACCTTTTCGGCTTCGAGCCGAGCCAACTCGGCGACGTAGGGAGCAGAGAGTTCGATCGGCGGTACATGCACCTTCGCCTGATCGCGCTCGGCCGTCGCGGCATCGTGGGTGGCCTGATCGATGAAGCCGTTGCCCAGCATCCGATCGAGCACCAGATTGCGGCGCTCGGTGGCGCCATCCGGGTCCGACACCGGGTTGCGACGACTCGGCGCCTGTGGCAGAGCGGCCAGCATCGCAGCCTCGGCGACCGTCAGCTGTTCCAGCGATTTGCCGTAATAGACCTGTGCTGCCGCGGCGACGCCGTAGGCGCGCTGGCCGAGGAAAATCTTGTTCAGATACAGCGCCAGGATCTCGTCCTTGCTCAGCACCCGCTCGATCTTCAGCGCGAGGAAGATCTCCTTGATCTTGCGTTCGAGGCGCTTCTCCGGGCTCAGGAAGAAGTTCCGCGCGACCTGCTGGGTGATGGTCGACCCGCCCGAACCGTATTCGCCGCCCCGCTGAACGTACTCCAGCGCAGCCCGCGAAATCCCCAGCAGATCGATGCCCGGGTGGTCGTAGAAGCGTTCGTCCTCGACGGCGACGAAGGCCTGGCGGACGACCAGCGGGATTTCGTCGATGGTCTTCGGCGTGCGACGCATTTCGCCGAAGCTGGCGATCAGTTTGCCGTCCGCGCTCAGGATCCGGAGCGGCACCTGCAGTTGCACCTCGCGCAAGGCCGTGACCGGCGGAAGGTCCGGCGCGTAGCGCCAGTAGACGATGCCGATCACCGCAACGCCCGCCAGGACCGCTGTCAAGAGTCCCAGCAGCGTCCACTTCAGCACTTTGCGCATCGTCGTCGAGGTCCGGTAAGGGTACGCTCCGATTCTAGAAGGCGTCGCCCCAGCCGCGACCGGTCTCCAGCCGGAGCGGGAGGTCAGCAGCCGGGGAGCGCCTGCCGCCCCATCGCATCGGATGGCAAAAGTCAAGGCGTTTCAGCAGGCTAGCGGTGATTCCTGCGATGACTTCTCGGTTGCGCGGGCGTTCAAGTTGGTATTTAATGTAGAACGGTAGGTTCCGCTCGTAAGGGCGCGTCGCAAGGGGAGATTCTGTGGGATTGTTCTCGCCAAAGTCGGTTCCGCTGGTCGGGATCGACATCAGCTCGACGGCGGTCAAGCTGCTACAGCTCTCGCAGGCGAACGGCCGCTATCGGGTCGAGCACTATGCGGTCGAGCCGCTGCCGCCCAACGCGGTGGTGGAGAAGGCGATCGTCGAGGTGGAGGCGGTGGGCGAGGCCGTGCGACGGGCGGTACAGCGCTCCGGTGTGAAGACCCGGTTTGCCGCCGCGGCGGTCGCCGGGTCGGCGGTCATCACCAAGGTCATCCCGATGCCATCAGACCTCGGGGAGGATGACCTGGAGGGCCAGATTCAGAACGAGGCCACCCAGTACATCCCTTACCCGATCGAGGAAGTCAGTCTGGATTTCGAGGTGCTCGGTCCGGTCAAGGACAACCCGGAAATGGTCAATGTGCTGTTGGCCGCTTCCCGAACCGAGAACGTCGACGTCCGTAGTGGTGCGTTGCAGCTCGGGGGTCTGACAGCCAAGGTGATGGACGTCGAAGCCTTCGCCATGGAGAACGCCTTCCCGCTGATCGCCGACCAGCTGGCCGGTAGTCGTGATGGTCTGGTTGCCATCATCGACATCGGCGCGACGATGACCACGCTGAATGTGCTCAGGAACCAGCGCAGCATCTATACCCGCGAGCAGGTCTTCGGCGGAAAGCAGCTGACCGACGAAATCATGCGTCGCTACGGCCTGTCTTACGAGGAAGCCGGCCTGGCGAAGCGCCAGGGCGGGCTGCCCGAGAGCTACGAGCTCGAGGTGCTGGAGCCTTTCAAGGAGGCGATGGCGCAGCAGGTCAGCCGCCTGCTGCAATTCTTCTTTGCCGGTAGCGAGTTCAACAAGGTCGACCAGATCGTGCTTGCCGGGGGCTGTGCCTCGATCGCTGGCGTTTCGGAAATGGTCGAAGAGCAAATGGGCGTGCCGACGCTGGTTGCGCAGCCGCTCGCCAGCATGACCCTGTCACCGAAGGTGCAGGCGCAGGCCTTGGCGGCCGATGCGCCGGCGTTGATGATTGCCTGTGGACTGGCGCTCCGGAGCTTCGACTGATGGCCAAGTTGAATCTATTGCCCTGGCGCGAGGCACGGCGCCAGCAGCGCAAGAAAGAGTTTTACACCATGCTGGGCGTGGTTGGTGCCGTTGGGGTGGGTGTCGCCTTTCTCGCTTACATGTTCGTGCAGTCCCAGCTGGATCTGCAAGATCGCCGCAACGCGCGACTGAAAGATGAGATTACGCAGCTGGACAAGAAGATCGCCGAGATCAAGACGCTCGACGAGGAGCGAGCCGGTCTTCTGAAGCGCAAGGAGATCATCGAATCGCTGCAGGCCAGTCGTTCGATCATGGTCCATTTGTTCGACGAGCTGGCGCGTTCGACTCCGGAAGGCGTCCAACTCACCGGGATCAAGCAGGCTGGAACGATGATCACGCTGGATGGTGTATCGCAATCACCGGCACGCGTGGCGCAGTTCATGCGTAATCTGGAGGCGTCGCCGTTCCTGAAGGATGCCGAAGTCAAGTTCGTCCAGCTCACGGACAGCAAGGCGTCCCAGGCCGCCGCGCCGCGCGCGGCGAATACGTCGGCGGATAAGGACAATGGTTTCCAGCTCACGCTGACACTGGAAGAGCGCACGATCGAGGCCGAAGGCGAGGGCGGGGCAACGCCCGAATCCCCGGCTGATGCAGCAAGTGCGGCGGCTGTGACGCCTTGAACCGGGGAGCATGAAATGAATCCGATCGAAGAGCTGCAACGGCTCGACTGGAACAATCCCGGCAAGCTGTCGACGGCAGGCCGGTCTGTGCTTTCGGCCCTGATCCTGATCGGCATTGGTGCGCTGACCTACGTCTTGGTCATCCGCGGCATGCTGGAGGATCGCGATGCGCGACAGGCACAGGAACGTTCGCTGCGCGCCGACTTTGAAAAGAAGCAAGCGGACGCGGCTCGATTGCCTGGCCTCAAGCAGCAGCTGGAAGACATGCGCACGATGCTGCAGGAGATGATTCGTCAGCTGCCGAACCGGACCCAGATGGCCGACATTCTCGTGGACGTCTCGCAGGAGGCCTTGGCCACCGGCATCCAGACTGACCGATTTGAACCGCAGGGCGAGATCGCCAAGGACTTCTATGCCGAGAGGCCGATCCTGCTCCGGATGGTAGGGACTTATCACCAGTTCGGAGAATTCGTCAGCGGCGTGGCGAGCCTGCCGCGTGTCGTGATCCTGACGATGCATGACATCGCCCTGACGCCGGTGCCATCCGGCACGACAGTCGCGGGTGTGCCAACGGTACCGCCGGGCACGCTGATCCTGCAGGGCACCGTCAAGACCTACCGTTACACCGAGCCGGCAGAAACTGCTCCCGGAGCCACTCCATGAGAAATGTCCTGATGGCAGCATTGCTCGCTGTGGGTTGCGTTGGTTGTACCGAGCCAATGGATGAGTTGGATGCCTATCTGAATCGCGTCAAGCAGGCACCGCCGCCACCTATCGAGCCGTTGCCGCCGATGCGGAATTTCAAGACGCACCTCTACCAGCCGACGCGCGATCCTTTCCTGCCTGGCCTCGCCGAGGAAAGCAGTTCCGATCTCGGAGAGTTTCAGGAAGAGGACCCTCTGAAGCCGGATCTGGAGCGCACGCGCGAGTTGCTTGAGTCTTTCCCACTGGACAGTCTGGACATGGTCGGGACGATGGGCGAAGGGGAGGCCATCGAGGCGCTGGTGAAGGACCCGGATGGGGTGGTCCACCGCGTGCGTCTGGGGAATTGGCTAGGTCAGAACTTCGGTCAGATCGTGGAGATTTACGAGGACAGCATTGCGCTCGAAGAGCGCGTGCAGGATCCGATCGGCAAGTGGGAGCGACGCGAAACGGCGATCGCTCTCGACGATATCAAATGAGGCGGTTGGGGGCCGGGACATGGCAAGAATGACGTTGAAGCAAATGAACGCCCGATCGCTGTCGCGGGGGCTCGGATTCACGCTGCTGGCGGCGTGTGCCTGTGTAGATGCCGCGGCACTGAAGACCATGAGCTACACCCCGCTTGCCGGTGGTGAGGGCGAACTGGTGCTGACACTCGACGAAGCGCCACCGGCGCCGACCGTGTTCGCCACCGACGAACCCTCCAGGCTGGTCGTCGACTTGCCCGGAACCCGTCTGGAAACGCGGGAACGAACGATGTCGCTCGGCGCCGGTGTGGGTCGCGCCGTCACGGCGGTCGAGGCTGGCGGACGGACCCGCATCGTGGTCGATCTGGTCGCGATGGCGGCCTACGACTCCCGTGTCGAGGGGAATAAGGTCATCGTCCGGCTCGGCCGCCCGGCCTCGACGAGCGTTGCCGGTGTGGCTGCGGCCCCCGTGGAGGTCCAGAACGTCGACTTCCGCCGGGGACGCGATGGTGAGGCCAAGATCTCCGTGGCCTTCAGCAAGGACTTCACCAACGCGGACTTGAAGGTCGAGGGGTCGCGCATCATCGTCGACTTCGTCGGTGCGGGGCTCGCCGAGGGCCAGGCCCGTCGACTTGACGTCACGGATTTCGCTACCCCGGTACAGTTCATGGAAGTCACACGTCGCGGCGCCAATGCGCGACTCGAGATTCTCGCCGGCAGTGACTTCGAGCATATGGCTTATCAGGCCGGATCGAATTTCGTGGTCGAAGTCAAGCCGGTAGAGAAGCAGACTACCGCCAGCCGCATCGGCGAACCGCCGACCTACACCGGACAACCGGCTACCTTCAATTTTCAGGACATTCCGGTTCGTTCAGTCCTGCAATTGATCGCGGACGTGTCGCAGCTCAATGTGGTCGTTGCCGACTCGGTCAGCGGCAACGTCACCCTGCGGTTGATCAACGTGCCTTGGGATCAGGCGCTGGACATCATCCTGCAAGCGAAGGGTCTGGACAAACGCCGTAGCGGCAGCGTGATCTGGGTGGCACCGACCAAGGAGATCGCAGACCGCGAGCAGGCCATTGAGGATGCTCGACTCGCCATTGAGGATCGGGCTCCGTTGATTACCGAACAGATTCCGCTGAATTACGCATTGGCCGAGGAGATTGCGAAACTGCTGACCGAAGATACTAAGGGAAATGCTGCGGGTAATCAGCAGGAAGGTCAAAACAACACCTCGGGTTTTCTGTCCCAGCGCGGACGCATCGGATTCGATGTACGAACCAACACCTTGCTGGTTAGCGATATTCGTACACGTATTGAAGCTCTTCGAGAATTGGTTGCTATTCTCGATCGCCCGGTACCGCAGGTGCAGATTGAGGCGCGTGTCGTCACGGCTTCAGAGAACACGTCGCGTGAACTCGGTGCGCGGTTCGGTTTGTCTGGCGCGGTGGAAGACAGCGATGGCAACTTGCTTGCCACCAGCGGCAGTAATGCCGCCCTGGATCAAATGGTCAATGTTGCCCTAATTAACCGCCTGATCGAGTTCCGGCCTAGCGGTTTGCCGGTAGCATCGCCCAGCGACGAGCGCGGCGGTGGGCTCGCCTCGCCCTCTCTCGCGGATCGGCTGAATGTGAATCTACCCGCCTCGACGAATGCGCCCCGATTTGGCTTCGCGGTTCTGGGTGCAGATTATCTGCTTGACCTCGAACTGCAGGCCTTGGAGACCGAGGGGCGGGTGGAAATCGTGACTAGGCCACAGGTCATTACCTCCAGTCAGCGGCCCGCCAACGTGGTACAGGGTTCGCGGGTCCCGTATACGCGGCAGGTGGTGTCCGACGGAGGCTCGACGACCGTCACCGAGTTCATTGAGGCCGGCTTGCGTCTGGGTGTTACGCCAACGATTTCACCGGACGGTCGGGTGTTCCTGCAGATTCAGGTTCAGGACAACAGCCTTGCGGGTTTCTCGCCGGACGGGGCACCAATCATCAATTTGCGCGAAACCAACACCTCGGTGCTGATCGATAACGGCCAGACCGTGGTGCTCGGCGGCATCTCCACCGAGGAGCGGTCTGACACCGTCCGCAAGACGCCGGGCTTGGGTTCCGTGCCGGTGCTGGGGAACCTCTTCAAGAGTCGCAGCCGGACCAATTCCAAGAACGAGTTGCTGATTTTCGTCACGCCGCGCGTGTTGCAGCCGGGCAGCTGAGTCGAGCACAAGGAGATTTTGATGAAACACATTCTCAGACTGGGCGCATTGGCGGCAGCGGTCAGCCTGCTCAGTGCTTGCGGTGGAGGTAGCTCCGGAGCGCCAAGCCCGGGCGATACCTGTGGCTTCAGCTGCAATGCCACCAGCAGTTTTCGTTTCGAGCCACAGAAAGCCCGAATCCCTGCCAATCCGGAGACTTTCGATATCGAGTTCCCGGATTCGCCATACATCACTCAGCTGACCGTTCGGGCACAACGCGTTGATGGTTCGCCAGTCCAGGAAAATACCCTGATAACGCTGAGCTCTTCGAACACTGCAGTTGCGCAGGTGAATACAACGGATCTCGGAATCTACGGTGCGCGCTTCAACACGGCGTGTGCATTGACCTCGGGTGGTCTGGCACAGTTTTATGTCTTGTCTGGCACCCTTCCAGGGCAAGTACGGCTGACTGCCTCGATGGTGGAGCCGTTTGCCACGGGAACGGTGACGGTCGACGCGGAGGAGCGTACGCTGACTTGCACACAGCAGGTCCCGGCTGGAGGCTCACGTACGGTTTCTGGTGAATTCATCTACACCGTCGATCCGGCACAGAGCCTACCGCCGCGCGTCGAGATGCGGCCGATTCGCAGTACGTTGCCAATCAATTCGTTCGGTTTCACGCCGTTCGTCGGATCGCCGTTCCTGACCGAAGTCGAGGTCATCCGTCGTCGCGTCAACGGTCAGATCATTCTGTCTGACAACGTTGCCTTGACGCTCACGCCGACTGACACGGGGGCGATTTCCTTCCCGAACACCGGAGCCAACACTACGGCCTTCCAGACTCTGGTGGTTGGTGGCAACGTGCCTGTCGCTGGCGGTCGGGGCTTGTTCTATGCCCACTCCAGGGATCGGGCGGGTTCGTTCTTCATCACCGCATCCGCAGTGGACCCGGATAGTGGCCGACCGTTGCAAGTCACCCGGGAATTCAGGGTTCAGGCTGCAGGTTCACCCAATCCGGCCGAGATTCGGTTCATCACGGACGACACTCCGGTCTACATCCAGGGCGCTGGCGGCGCAACCACGCGGCAGTTCCAGGTACTTGTGACGGATGGCACCAGCGCACCCGTTGCAGACGCAAATGGCGTCAACAACGTTTTGTTGGAGATCGCTACGCCAGGTGCGGCCGGCGGTGAGCAGGTCAATGCGGTCGGCGCCACCGGGGCAGCGGAGGGCACCAGCATTCGTGCCCGTACCATCAATGGCGTGCTGGCGTCCGTGTTCCGATCGGGCACCCGGCAAGGTTCGATTACCCTGCGCGCCACAGCGGATCGTGCCGACAATAATGTTGACAATGGGATTCAAAATCCGGTGTCGAATACTGTGACGCTGATTGTCTCTGACGGTCGTCTGTTCAGTATCAAGCTGGTGCGTCCGAATGACGCTGTGACCACACCGCCGAATCCAGTCAACCCGGACGCGCTTAATCCAGTCAATCCGGAAGCTTTGATCAATCGTCAGGCTGGTACCTATCGGATGGTGGTCATCGCGCTAGCCACGGACCGTCAGGGAAATCCGGTCATTCCGGGTACGCCGCTGGAATTCGGCTTGATCGATTCTCCGGTTGTTGGATATCCAGACCTTGGTCAGGGAGAGTTCGTAATCGCAGGCCTCGACGGTGATCCACAGGAAGGCGGCACGCTGTTCACCGCTCCGAGCGGTAACTTCCAGACCGGTGGAGGTGGTGCAGGTCCGGGTGACACCCTGGTGGTTTTCGGCGAGCAGTTCGCTGGTAACCGCGATCTCGAAAGTGCACGAACGGTGCAGTCGATCCTGAGTCAGAGCAGCCTGCGTACGACCACACGCTTCAACTTCAACGATGACACGGGCTCGACCGTCAATAATGGTCCGGTGTTGCCGTACGCCATTGGTCGCGCGACGATTGCCAATATCGAGTCGAACACGGTTCCTCCCACGCAACAGGGCGTTCCGACATCCACACCAGTTCGGGTAAACACCAACGCACAGGGCCTGGCGCAGACATTCGTCAACTACCCGATCAGCCAGCTGAACCGCCGGGTGATCATTTGGGCGCGTGGTCAGGGTGATCTGGTGCAAGGCTCGCCGGAACTGGTGACCGACGTTGCTGATCTCGTTTTTGCCGGATTCGGACTCCAGCCCCGTTTGGTTGTCACTCCGCGCACCATCCGTGGCAATCGCGTGGTCGACGTCGATATCTGTGTCTACGACGAGATCAACACCCCGTTGCCTGCGGTCATCGTCAATTTCAGCTTCCAACGCCTGGATGGTTCAGGGACTGTTGATGGTGTTCCGAACAGTGGCCGCGTTGCGCGGGCAACCGGAACCAACGGCTGTACGGTCGCGCGTGTCGAGACTCGGGGCCTGTTGTCCACATCAACGCAGCTGACCTTCGACATTCGACGGCCAGCTTCGGACGGGCAGTCTTCTGCGCCGGAACCAGTTGTGGTGACGATTGATGCGAGCGGTACTCCGATCCTTCAGGCCATCCCGACAGAGTTGTTCGGCAATGGCGGCACCGTGCGTCTGCGCCTGCTGGGTCAGGAAGGGACACCGATTCAGGGTGTACAGATTGCAGGTGTCTGTAATGCCCCAACACTGACAACCGGAACAGGCGCAACTGCTGCGGGTGCAACTGCGGTGACGCCGGACCCGCGTATCAGCATCACGGTTCCGCCTGGCGTCACTAACGCGCAGGGTGAAACCACCGCGACCATCGTCAGCAACTTCGATGGGTTCGGGAGATTCGCGACAGCCGTCTGCACGTTCAGCGTGCCCGCAGGAAACGCCCAGGCAGTTCAGGTCACGGTTCGGGGTACCAACCTCTGTGCGCAGACACCGCGACCGGCTGCTTGCGGAGCTCTTCCAACGCCGTGAGGTCATTGATTTGACCTGCGTCTGATCGCACGGGGCCGGGAAACCGGCCCCGTGCTTTTGGGGGGCGCCTCAGGCGCGGCTGCCTATACTCCGCGGCCCTTCAGCGACTTCCCGGCAGCCGATGCGACTGGTCCGCGATCTTTCCGGCTCCTGCCTCAGCCCGTCGGGTAGCGTGCTGGCGATCGGTGCCTTCGATGGACTGCACCGCGGCCATCAGGCGCTGCTGTCGGCGATGCGGGCCTCCGCTGCCGAACGCGCGCTCCCGAGCGGTGCGGTGTTGTTCGAGCCCCTGCCGCGGCGCTACTTCGCCCGCGAGCCCTTTCTGCGGCTGATTCCGCCGGCGCAGCGTCTCGCTGGCCTCGCAGAGGCCGGGGTCGACCACTGCCTGCTGTTGCGGTTCAACCAAGCACTGGCGACGATGTCGCCTGAGGCCTTCGTGGAGGCCGCGCTGGTCCGCCGCCTCGCCGCCCGTGAGGTCTGGGTCGGCGCCGATTTCCGCTTCGGCCATCGGCGGGCTGGTGATGTGGACCTGCTGGCGCGGCTCGGGTCTCAGCATGGCTTCGAGGTGCGCGTGCTGGAGACGGTGGCCGCCGAGGCCGAACGGGTGTCGAGCAGTCGGTTGCGGGCGGCGTTGCTCGGCGGCGATTTTCGCGCCGCCGCAACGCTGCTGGGGGCGCCGTACCGCTACACCCGGCGGGTCACCCGCGGCCAGCAGCTGGGCCGGCAGCTCGGCTATCCGACCGCGAACCTGCGCTGGCTGAGTCCGCTGATGTACGGCATCTATGCGGTCCGCGTGTCCGGTGCCGGTCTGATCCGGCACCCGGCGGTGGCGAGCATCGGCACCCGGCCGACGATCAACGGTCGCGAGCCACTGCTGGAAGTCCACGTGTTCGACTGGTCCGGTGATCTCTACGGCCAGCGGCTGACCGTGGAGTTTGTCGCACGGCAGCGCGATGAATTGAAGTTCGACTCGCTGGATGCGCTGGTCCGGCAGATGGATCTCGATGCCGCCGAAGCGCGCGCGACGCTGGCGGCGACCCCCTGATTCCCCTTTCCTTGCAGGCCGATTCCGTGGACTACAAAGCAACGATCAATCTGCCCGAAACCGCCTTCCCGATGAAGGGCGATCTGCCACGCGTGGAACCGACGCAGCTGGCGCGCTGGCAGCAGAGCGAGCTCTACGGCCGCCTGCAGGCGGCCACCGAAGGCCGGCCGCGCTTCGTGCTGCATGACGGTCCGCCGTATGCGAACGGCGATATCCACATCGGGCACGCGGTCAACAAGATCCTGAAGGACATCGTGGTCCGCTCGAAGCTGCTGTCCGGCTACCAGGCGCCCTATGTGCCGGGCTGGGACTGCCACGGACTGCCGATCGAGATGGTGGTCGAGAAGAAGCTGGGCAAGGTCGGCCCGAATCTGTCCGCCGAGCGCTTCCGCGAGGAATGCCGAGCCTACGCCGCCAGCCAGGTCGAGCGGCAGCGCGTCGACTTCGAGCGGCTCGGCGTGCTGGGCGACTGGCAGCGGCCGTACCTGACCATGGATTTCCGCTACGAGGCGGACATGGTCCGCTCGCTGGCGGAGATCCACGCCCGCGGCCACATCCGTCGTGGCGACAAGCCGGTGCACTGGTGTTTCGATTGCGGCAGCGCGCTGGCCGAGGCCGAACTGGAGTACGCCGACAAGACCGACCCGGCGATCGACGTCAGCTTTCGCTTCGAGGAGCCCGAGGCGGTCGCGCGGGCCTTCGGTATCGGCGAGGCGCGCGATCCGCAGGCGGTCATCTGGACCACCACGCCGTGGACGCTGCCCTCCAATCAGGCGGTATCGGTGCACCCCGAGCTGGACTACGCGCTGGTGCGCACCGAGCGCGGCGATCTGGTGCTGGCTGCGGCGTTGGTCGAGGCCTGTCTGGCCCGCTACGGACTCAGCGGCGAGGTGCTGGCGCAGTGCAAGGGCGCCGCGCTCGAGCGAGTCGACCTCCGTCATTGCTTCTATGACCGCCGCTCGCTGCTGATCGTCGGCACGCATGTCACGGCCGATGCGGGTACGGGTTTGGTCCATACCTCGCCGGCCTATGGCGAGGAGGACTTCCACGCCCTGAAGCCCTACAGCACCGAGGTGCTGAATCCGGTGCAGGGCAACGGTCGATATCGCGAGGACCTGCCGCTGTTCGGCGGGCTGACGATCAAGCAGGCGAACCCGAAGATCGTCGAGCACCTGCGCGAGCAGGGCCGGCTGTTGGCCGACGTGGCCTATTTGCACAGCGTCGCGCACTGCTGGCGGCACAAGTCGCCGACCATCTACCGCGCCGCGCCGCAGTGGTTCATCTCGATGGATGCCGCGGGCCTGCGTCGTGACGCGTTGGAGGCGATCCCGGGCGTGCGTTGGGTGCCGGCCTGGGGGCAGGAGCGCATCGACGGGATGATCCGCGGCCGACCGGACTGGTGCATCTCGCGGCAGCGCACCTGGGGCGTGCCGATTCCGTTCTTCATCCATCGCGAGACTGGCGAGCTGCATCCGGACACGGGCCGCCTGTTGCTGGAGGTTGCCGAGCGGATCGAGCAGCGTGGCGCCGACGCCTGGTTTGCGCTGGACGCCGCCGAACTGCTGGGCGAGGAAGCCGCGCACTACGACAAGTGCACCGACGTGCTGGATGTCTGGTTCGATTCCGGCGTCAGCCATCGCTGCGTGGTCGAGGCACGGCCGGAACTGGGCGGTACGCCGGCCGACCTGTACCTGGAGGGCTCCGACCAGCATCGCGGCTGGTTCCATTCGGCGCTGCTGACGTCGGCAGCCATGCGCGGCGTGGCGCCGTATCGGCAGGTGCTGACCCACGGCTTCACGGTGGACCAGCACGGCAAGAAGATGAGCAAGTCCGCCGGCAACGTGGTCGCGCCGCAGCAGGTCATGAACGCGATGGGCGCCGACGTGCTGCGGCTGTGGGTGGCGGCCACCGACTACAGCGGCGACATGCACGTCAGCGACGAGATCCTGAAGCGCGTCGCCGATGCCTATCGGCGGATCCGCAACACCTGCCGCTATCTGCTGGCGAACCTCAACGGTTTCGACCCGGGCCGGGATTCGGTGGCGCCCAGCGAGCTGCTGGCGATCGATCGGTGGATCGTCGAGCGTGCAGCGCAATTGCAGCGCGAGGTGATCCTGCCGGCCTACGAGGCCTACGAGTTCCACCGGATCTATCAGGGTGTCCACGACTTCTGCTCGGTCACGCTGGGCACGGTGTATCTGGACATCCTGAAGGACCGGATGTACACGCTGAAGACCGACGCGCACGCGCGGCGTTCCGGGCAAACGGCGATGCACGCGGTGCTGGAGGCGCTGGTGCGTTGGGTGGCGCCGATTCTGGCCTACACCTCGGAAACCATCTGGCAGCACCTGCCGGGCGAGCGGCCGGACTCGCCGCTGTTCGCCACCTGGGCCACCGACTTCGCCGAGGCTGAGGGTCCGGCGCTGCCGTGGGCGTTGCTGCTCGGCTTGCGTGAGCAGGCGCAGAAGGTGCTGGAGCCGATGCGTCAGGCCAAGCAGATCGGCGCCGGGCTGGATGCCGAGCTGACGCTGTATCTGGACGCCGAGGCGATGTCGGTGCTGGCGTCGTGTGCGGAGGAGTTGCGCTTCTGGTTCATCGTGTCGGACGTGCAGCTGGCGCCGATCGAGGCGCTCGGCGACGGCGAGGCGACCGAGCTGCAGGGGCATCGCGTCGCCGTGCGGGCGACGGTGTCCGGCCACGCCAAGTGCGTGCGCTGCTGGCACCACCGCGCGGATGTCGGCAGCCATGCCGAGCATCCGGAGATCTGCGGTCGCTGCGTCGAGAACGTCGAGGGTGCCGGTGAACAACGCCGCTGGTTCTGAGGCGGTTGCGCCGCGCTGGCGCGAATCCGGGCTGGTCTGGCTGATTCTGGCTGCGCTGCTGCTCGGCCTGGATCAGTGGACCAAGATCATCGCCGTTGCGGCCCTGGAGTACGCCGTGCCGGTGCCGGTGTTCCCGGGGCTGAACTGGAAGCTGGTCCACAACCACGGTGCCGCCTTCAGCCTGCTGGCCGGGGCCTCCGGCTGGCAGCGCTGGTTCTTTCTGACCCTGGCACTGGTCATCAGCGTCGTGTTGACCCTCTGGCTGCGACGTCTGCCGCGGATCGCCTGGAACCTGTGCCTGCCGCTGGCCCTGATCGTGTCGGGTGCGATTGGCAACGCGATCGACCGCGTGCTCTACGGTTACGTCATCGATTTCGTGCACGTCTACTGGCGCGAGTGGTCGTGGCCGGTGTTCAACGTCGCCGATTCGGCGATCAGTGTGGGTGCGGTGATGCTGGTGCTGTACGAACTGGGCTGGCTGGGACCGAAGCGCGAGACGGGCTGAATCCGTCGATGTCGCCCGCGCAATGGCGGTAAAGCCGTCCGGAAGGCCGGATACACTCTGCGAATGGACATCATTCTTGCCAATCCCCGCGGCTTCTGCGCGGGCGTCGATCGGGCGATCGACATCGTCGAGCGGGCGCTGGACCTGTTTCAGGCGCCCATCCACGTCCGCCATGAGGTGGTGCACAACCGCCACGTCGTCGAGCGACTCCGCGCGCGGGGTGCCGTCTTCGTCGACGAGCTGTACGAGGTGCCCGACTGCGGCACGGTGATCTTTTCGGCGCATGGGGTCTCGAAGGCAGTCCGCAACGAGGCCGAGCGGCGACGCTTGCGGGTCTTCGACGCGACCTGTCCTTTGGTCACCAAGGTCCACATGGAAGTCGCCCGGCATTGTCGCGCCGGCCGTGACGTGATCCTGATCGGTCACGCCGGCCACCCCGAAGTGGAAGGGACGCTGGGGCAGTGGGATGTCCGGGAGGCGAAGGGTGAGATCCATCTGGTCGAGGATCTCGACGATGCCCGCGACCTTCAGCTGAAGCAGCCGGACAACGTGTTCTTCACCACGCAGACCACGCTGTCGGTCGACGAGACGCGCGAGATCATCGAGGAGTTGCAGCGGCGCTTCCCGCAGCTGACCGGGCCGCGCATCGACGACATCTGCTACGCCACGCAGAACCGGCAGGATGCCGTGCGCGCGTTGGCCGAGCAGTGCCAGTTGGTGCTGGTGGTTGGCTCGCCGAACAGCTCCAACTCCAACCGGCTGCGCGAGCTGGCGGCCAAGTTCGGGGTGCCGTCGTATCTGATCGACGACGCCGACGCCATCGAGCCGGCGTGGCTGGAGGACGTTCGGGCAGTGGGCGTGACGGCCGGCGCATCGGCGCCCGAGCTGCTGGTCCACGGCGTGGTCGAGCGGTTGCAGGCGCTGGGTGGTCAGCCGCCGCGCGAGCTGCAGGGTGTGGTCGAGGACGTGGTCTTCGCCTTGCCGAAGGAACTGCGCGTCCTGGTCACGACGGCCTGAGCGGCCGTCACCGACCCGCTGGAGCCTCGGTCCGCGCCGAGACTCCGATAGATCATCGATGGCGCTCCCGGGCTCAACGGGGGCTTTCGAAGTGCGTTCTGGTCACGTCGGCTGCCGGCGTCGGCGCCAGTTGGGCCTCGATGAAGCGTCGGGCGTCCTCGATGCCGACCTTTTCCTTGGCCGAGAACAGCAATACCCGGGCTTCCGGATGCAGCATCGCCAGATCGACGTTGGCCTTCCGCACCGCATTGACCTGCTCCTGACGGTTCAGCTTGTCGGTCTTCGACAGCAGCACCAGCGTAGGCAGCTGCCGTTGCCAGGCGTAGCGCAGCAGCTCGGCGTCCAGCTCGCGGATGCCGTGTCGGCTGTCGACCATCTGGACCATGCCGCAGAGCGACCGCCGCTCGGCAAAGTAATGGGCGATGAACTCACCCCAGGCCTGCTGCATCGGGATCGGCACCGCGGCGTAGCCATAGCCGGGAAGGTCGACCAGACGCTCGGTCTCGGCGACGGCGAAGTAGTTCAGTTCACGGGTGCGACCTGGCGTGCGGCTGGTCCGCGCCAGCGCCGATTGCTGGCAGATGGCGTTCAGGGCCGTGGACTTTCCGGAATTCGAGCGGCCGACAAAGGCCAGTTCGGTGCCGGCGTCGACGGGCAGGGTGGTCCAGGTGGGGGCGCTCTTCATGAAGCGAGCGCCGATCAGGCGTGAGGCGGTGGAACGTCGATTGACCATGCTGAAAACCGGTTGGTATAAAGCTGCGTTGAACTTTTCATTCTGCCCCACCGCGGGCACGCAAGGATCCCGACGCATGAAGCACCTCGCCCTCTGCCTGGCCCCCGGGCTGATGCTGGCCCTGTCCGTGACCGCCGCGACGCCCGCTCCGCCCAAAGGCGTGGTTCAGGACGGCGCGACCAAGGCAGCGGTCTGCGCTGCCTGTCACGGCGCCGACGGTAACAGCCTGAGCCCCGAGTGGCCGAAGATGGCCGGCCAGAACGAAGCCTACATCGCCCGACAGCTGGCGCTGTTCAAGAACGGCACCCGCGAGAACGTGGTGATGCTGGGTTTCGCGGCGGCGCTGTCCGAGCAGGACATGCACGATCTCGGCGCCTACTACGCGACGCTGAAGGTGACGCCGGGTGTCGCCGATGAATCGCCGATCACCGAGGCCGGTCCGTGGGAGGGCATGCCGGCCTTCAAGGTCGGCGAGCGCATCTACCGCGGTGGCCTGCCGGATCGCGGCATACCAGCCTGCATGGCCTGTCACGGGCCGTCGGGCATGGGGATTCCGGGCACCGCCTATCCGTCGCTGGGTGGTCAGCACGCCGACTACACCAAGCTCAAGTTGCAGTGGTTCCGCGAAGGCAACGGCTACGCCGCCGACCAGAACGGCCAGATCATGAAGGGCATCGCCAAGGGCATGACGGACACCGAGATCGAGGCGGTCTCCACCTACCTCGAAGGCCTCGCGCCGCGCTGAACGTCTGCGCGGCGGTCGGCTGGCGGTTTCCGGAACTTTTCACCCGCCGTGCGCGACCGTCGCCGCGCTGCTGAGCCCTGCAGTTCCCCCTGTTGAGCGGAGTCCCCTGATGTCCCGTTTGCTGATCAGTCTGTGCGCGCTGTTGCTGTCGGTCTCGGCCTCGGCGCAGTCATTGTTCCAGGAAGGCACGCACTACACGACCCTGCGTCAGGCTCAGCCGACCAGCACGGGCGACAAGGTCGAGGTGCTGGAAATCTTCTCGTATACCTGCATCCACTGTTTCCATCTCGCCGCGCCGCTGGCGCGCTGGGATGCCGAAAAGCCGAAGGATGCCGACCTGCGCTACATCCATGTTGCGTGGCCGGGCGCGATCCAGTACGCCCGCGGTTTCTTTGCGCTGGAAGCGATGGGTGAGCTGAAGAAGGCCCATCAGCCACTGTTCGAGTCGATCTTCGTCGGCAACAAGCAGTACAAGACGCTGGAAGAAATCGGCGATTTCGTGGCCACGCTCGGAATCGACCGCGCCAAGTTCATCGCGACCGCGAATTCCTTCTCGGTCAACACCCGGCTGAAGCAGGCCGAGCAGGCAATGACGCGCTACGAGGTCGAAGGCACGCCGACGGTGATCGTGGCCGGCAAGTACAAGGTCCAGTTCGGTCAGGCCGTGCCGATGCCGAAGGTGGGCGAGGTGGTGAACTTCCTGATCGAGAAGGAGCGCGCCGCGCGTCGCACGTCGCAGGTTGGTACGCCTGCGCCCGCACGTGGCTGAGGCTGGTCGCACCCAAGTACGCCTGCCGCTGGCCGCGCTTGTCGCGGCCAGCGTCGTTTCAGGGCCCGCGGTTTCCGCGACGCCGACCTCACCATTGTCTGACGCAACAGCGACAACGCCGCCGACCCTCGGCGCCGTCGAGGTCCGCGCTCGGCGCGCCCTGTTGCCACGGCCGCCGCGTGCTCGACTTGATCGATTGGCGTTGAGCGACGAGGGCGGCGGGCTCAGCCTGCCCGAAGCCCTGTTGAAGCTCCCTGGTGTCGTGGCGCTGGCGCGGCAGAACGAGGTGCAGGACTCGCCGCTGATCGTCCGTGGCTATGGCGCGCGAGCCGCCTTCGGAACGCGCGGCGTGCGGATCGAGCTGGATGGCATCCCGGCCTCGATGCCGGACGGGCAGGGCCAGACGGCCGGTCTCTACCCGGCGCAGCTGGACTCGGTGAGCCTGCTGGCCGGGCCGCAAGCGACGCTGGCCGGCTTCAATGCGGGCGCGCTGTTGCAGGCGCGCACGCAGTTGCCGGCAGCAAGCCGACTCCGTCTGAGCGCTGGTGATGGCGGCAACGTGATGCTTTCGACCGGCGCTGCCTTGGGCGGCTGGCGCCACGGGCTGCACCTCGGTGCTGCAGAGACACAGCCGTGGCGCGACCACGCCGATTCAAGGCGGCGTTCGCTGTCCTGGTTGGCGCGACAGGGCGAGGCGGCGACCGGCGAGTGGACGCTGAAGGCCGATCTCTACGAGCAGCCGACGGCGGCAGACCCGGGCACGCTGACCGCCGCCGCGTTGGCTGCCGATCCGCAGGCCGCCGACGCGCTGGCCGTCGCGCTCGGGGCCGGCAAGACGGTGTCGCAGCAGCAACTCGGCGCGGCCTGGCACCGCGGCGGGGAAGGATTGGACTGGAGCGCGGCCAGCTGGGTCGGTTGGCGCGAGGTCGAGCAGTTGCTGCCGATCGCGCCGGCCGCTCAGCGCAACCGGCCGGGGGTGGCGGGCTTGCTGGCACTGGATCGCGAGTACGCCGGCGCAAACGTCGGCGTCGGTGGCAGCACACCGCTGTGGCGCTGGCGCTTCGGTGCCGAGATCGAGACGCAGCAGGATCGGCGGCTCGGCTGGGAGAACTTCGACGGGGCGACGCTCGGCGTGCGCGGTCTGTTGAAGCGCGAGGAAGCTTTCGACGCCGAAACGCGCGGCGTGCGGCTGGAGCTCGGCCGTTCCCTGGCGGCCGACTGGATCCTCGATGCCGGCGTGCGCTGGAATCGGCAGCAAGTCGATATCGCGCTGCTGAACCAGCCGCCGAGTGCACGGTCGGCCGAGGGCTATACCGGCTTTGCCGGCTTGCGCTGGTCACCGGAAGGGCTGGGGCGCTGGCAGCTCGCGGTCGGCCGCGGACTGGAAACCGCGACCCAGACCGAGCTACTGAATCGACCAGGCGGCGAGGCCGGGCTGAACGTGCTGGATCCGCCCGTGAGCCGACAGGTCGAACTGTCCTGGCAACAGACTTTCACGGACTGGCGGGCTCAAGCGCAGCTGTACCGGATCGACACCCGCGACGACCTGGTGGTGGTCGAGAACCTCGGCGGCCGTGCGGTCTTCGGCAATGTCGGCGGCACCCGCCGCGAGGGCCTCGAACTGCAGTTGGGCTGGCAGCCGGATCCGGCCTGGCAGTTCGGTCTGGCCGGTACGCTGACGCGGGCGCGCTACACGCGCGATGTGCCGGATTGCCCGGGCGGCTGTGCCGATGGGAGTCTGCGACTCGCTGCCGGCGATGCCCTGCCTGCCAGTCCGCGGCAGCAATGGTTCGCCAGTGCGCGCTGGCAGCCGGGCACCTGGTCGCTGGGTGCGCAATGGCTGCACCGCGGCGCGCTGGTGGTCGACGACCGGCGGCAGTTGACGACGCCCTCGCTGCAGCGCTTGGACCTCGAACTGGCATGGACCCTGCGGAATTCGGGTCTGCCGTGGCGCATCGGGCTGCGCGTCCAGGACCTGCTCGACGAGGGCGGTGTGGCCGGCCTGGCGGTCAACGACGCCGCCGGCCGCTATTTCGACCCGGCGCCCGGACGTCGCTGGTTTCTGAGCCTGACGGCGGGCCAGCCCTGATCCGGCAGACCTGCCGTTTGCGGGACAGTCTGCACCTTTCGTGACAGAAAGCGCCGAGAATTGTCAGTCATCTGCGTTGGTCGCATAGTCGGCGCGGTGTTATCCCGGCTCAGGAGCCCGCGATGGGTGTTTGGATTCTGGCAGTGTGCTGGCTCGCCACGGCGGGTGGCGCTTTTTTTCTTTACCAGCAGTGGCAACGCGCGAAGCAGGCGCTGGAGGAGTCCGAGATCCGCCTGCTGAAGATGAAGGACTCGCAGTCGCAGGTCATCCACACCACCAAGTTGGCCTCGCTGGGTCAGATGATCGCCGGCGTCGCCCACGAGATGAACACGCCGCTGGGCTTCATCAAGAGCAACGCGGAGGTGGTTCGCGAGTTGCTCGGCGAGCACCGGGCGATGCTGGTGCGCTGGATCGACTTCATGCAGAAGTTGCAGCGTGCCGACCTTTCGCAGCCGAATGCGACGGTGGCGGTGCGCCGTCTGGCCGAGCGGATCGAATCCGAGTATCGGGCGCAGCAGCAGCTGGACGAGGCCGACGGCCTGCTGGAGGATGCCCACGACGGCCTGGTGCAACTGGCCACGCTGGTTCGCAATCTGAAGGGCTTTGCCCGGGTCGACCGCGACGGGATGGACCAGCTTGACGTCAATGAGAGCGTCGAGAGCGCGTTGACCATTGCCAACCATCAGCTCCGCGATCGCATCACGGTCGAGCGGCAGCTCGGTGAGGTTCCCAAGGTCCGCGCGATGCCCTCGCAGATCAATCAGGTGGTGCTGAATCTGATCACCAACGCGGCACAGGCGATGGGCGATCAGGGCACCCTGACGATCGGTACCCGGCGCAACGGAGAGATGGTCGAGATCGCCGTGCAGGACAGCGGTTGCGGCATTCCGCCGGAGGTGTTGCCGAAGATTTTCGATCCATTCTTCACCACCAAGCCGATCGGTGAAGGCACTGGTCTCGGACTGGCGATCGTCCACAAGATCGTGACCGCCCACGGCGGCAATGTTGCGGTGGACAGTGAAGTGGGCCGCGGTACTCGGTTCACCGTGAGCCTGCCGGTGGATCATGGCGCCTTGAAGCGCGAGCGTCCGGCCGCCATGACGCCGAAGCCCGGCGCGGAGGATCCGAACCCATGAGCGTACCGATTCGCATCCTCTGCATCGATGACGAGGCGCGCATCCTGCGGGCGTTGAAGGCGCTGTTTCGCGAGCACGAGGTTTACGTCACCGACGATCCGGACACCGCAGTGGAGCTGGCCGGTCGGCACGATATCGATGTGGTGGTCTGCGATCAGCGGATGCCGAAGCGCCTCGGTGTCGAGGTGTTGCGGGCGATCAAGCAGCGGCATCCGCGTGCATTGCGCATCCTGCTGACCGGTTACTCCGACCTCTCGGCGATCCTCGGGTCGGTCAACGACGGCGAGGTCTTCCGCTATGTCAACAAGCCCTGGGACAACACCGAGCTGCGCCAGGTGGTGCAGACCGCCGCACGCATCGCCCGCGATGCGCCGGTGCTCGCGCCCGAGCTGTCCAGCGAGGGTGAAAAGGAAGCTGCCCGCCGCGTCGCCCAGATTCTGGTGATCGAAGACGATCCGGAGACGCAGGCGCGCCTGCGCGAAATCCTGATGCCGCATTACCAGGTGCGCTTCGCCACCAGTCCGGAGCGCGCGCTGCAGGTGCTGGAGCAACACGAGGTCGGGGTGGTCATCAGCGAGACCGACAGCGGCCGTGCCGACCTGACTGGCCTGATCAAGGAGCTGAAGCGGCATCACCCGATGATCGCTGCAGTGGTGCTGACCGACCGGGCCAATGCCCAACTGGCCATCGATCTGATCAACGAGGGCCAGGTGTTCCGGATGTTGCTGAAGCCGGTCCGGATGGGCTCCTGCCGGCTGTCGGTGGAGGCAGGGTTGAGCCGCTACTGGCAGCTCAAGCAGAACCCGGATGCCGCCGCGCGCTATGTGGTCGCTGCCGATGCCGAGGCGCCGCGCGAGCGACACTGGGTCAACGAGTCCCTGCTGAAGCGGATTCTGGCCTTGCCGAAGCGCTGGCTGATCAGTCCCAGTCGATCCAAGCCGGATGCCGAGGCCGCCTACTACTGAGGCTCTGCGATGCGGATCCGGCAGCGCTGATAGCCGGCGGGGTCATCCGGCAGCGCCTCGAAGTGATGCCTCTCGCGCAGACACCAGGCCTCGACATCCAGCGGTGCCAGCGGATCGGTGCTCCAGATTTCGAGATCGTCGCCGTCCTCCAGCCGGGCAGCGGCCCGTTTCAGCTTCAACAGCGGGAGCGGACAGAAGTCGCCGCGGGTGTCCAGCACGTGGTTATCCATGGGCAGTCGCGTCGGAGTCGGGGCAGCGATGCTGAAGTCGGCGACGATTGTCGACAAGCACACGCGTGTACGGCGGCTCGGGGATGATCGCGTTGCTATGCCGTCGGAGACTGTCGATGCTGGTCACCCTGTTCCACTGCCTGGACCTGTTGCGACTGAGCGGCAGTCCGGCCGATGTGCCGGCCTCCGGGCGGTTGCTGTTGATGTTCCTGTTGATCGATGCAGGCCTGCAGGCGTTGGCCTTTGCCGTGTTCGGGCTGCCAGGCGCTCTGGCTGGAGTCCATTCTGGTCCGGGTTGGTGGCGTCTGGCTGATGCTCTGGCTGCGCGATCGCCCGGCCCGCGCGCTGCAGACCCTGATCGCCCTCTCGGGGGTGTCCTTGTGGTTGTCAGCAGGTCTGTTCGCCATCGCCGTCGGCTATCGCGCCTCGGAAGACGCACCAGCGCTGATGCGCTACTTCGAATTGATGGGGATGGGGGTGATCGGCTGGCTATGGGTGGCCGGCGGGCTGATTCTGGCCCGCGCGTTGGCGGTGCCGATGCCGCTCGGCGTTGCCGCGCTGCTCGCGCTGCAGACCGCGCCACTGGCGGTGCGGCTGTGGCTGGCACCGGCTGGCGCCAGCGGGTGAACAGGTCGACGCGTCACCCCACCGGGCACCGGTGTGCTGGCCGACAATGCCGGCTTCGCCCTTGCTGTTGCCGATCATGAGCGCCGCGCCGCAACCTCTGACGATCCTCGGTATCTGCGGAACCTTCATGGGTGGCCTCGCCGCGCTCGCCCGCGAGGCGGGTCACCCGGTCGGTGGCTGCGATGCCGCGGTCTATCCGCCGATGTCCACGCAGCTGGAAGCGCTGGGGATCCATCTGCACGAGGGCTATGGCGCCGATGCGCTGACGGACGAACCTGGCCTGGTCGTGGTCGGCAACGCGATGAAGCGCGGCATGCCGGTGGTCGAGGCGATGCTGCAGCGTCGACTCGCCTATGTCTCCGGGCCCGAATGGCTGGCGCGGGAGATCCTGCCGGGGCGTCGCACCGTGGCGGTGGCCGGCACCCACGGCAAGACCACCACTTCGAGCCTGCTGGCGTGGATCTTCGAGGCTTGCGGCGCTGACCCCGGCTTCCTGATCGGCGGCGTACCCGGCAACTTCGGCGTCTCGGCGCGGCTCGGTCGCGGCGCGGCGTTCATCGTCGAGGCGGACGAGTACGACAGCGCCTACTTCGACAAGCGCGCCAAGTTCGTCCATTACCGGCCCGAGATCGCGCTGCTCAACAACCTGGAATTCGATCACGCCGACATCTACGACGATCTCGGGCAGATCGAGCGGCAGTTTCACCATCTGGTCCGGACCGTGCCGCCGGACGGCTGGGTGATCGTCAACGGCGACGATGCCGCGCTGGCGCGGGTGCTGGCACAGGGCTGTTGGAGTCGGGTGCAGCGCTTTTCGCTGGAGCGCGCCGACGCCCACTGGCGTGCGCGCCTGGACCAGCCGGACGGCTCGGCGTTCACGGTGTTTCGCGAAGGGCAGGTGGTCGGCTCGGTGCGCTGGCCGCTCTGCGGCCGTCACAACGTCGCCAATGCGCTGGGCGCGATCGCCGCAGCCGTCGCCGGTGGGCTGGATTTGGCCGCGGTGCTCGCCGCGCTGCCCGGTTTCCAGCCCCCGCGGCGCCGGCTGGAGCGCATCGCCAGCCGCGGACGGATCACGCTGTACGATGATTTCGCCCACCATCCGACCGCAATCGCGCTGACGCTGGCAGGCTTGCGCGCGCGGGTCGGATCGGCGCGCATTCTGGTCGCGCTGGAGGCACGCAGCGCCACGATGCGCCGTGGCGTGCATCGAGAGGCACTGGCCGGGAGCCTGGCCGCCGCCGATGGCGTCTATGCGCTGGCCCGCGACGGTCAGGGCTTCGACTGGGAGCCGGTGCTGGCGCCACTTGGCAGCAAGCGTCGCGGTATCCATGGAACGGCCATCGATCTGGCGGCAGCCATCAACCGAGACTGGCAGCCCGGTGACCACATCGTGCTGATGAGCAACGGCAGCTTCGACGGACTGTCGGCACTGCTCAGGAATCGACTGGAGGCGCACGCATGACGTCCCTGCCGCTGTTTCCGCTGCCGCTGGTCTTGTTCCCCGACGGTCGTCTGCCGCTCAGGATCTTCGAGCCGCGCTATCTGGACATGGTCCGTGATTGCATGCGTCACGGCGCGCCCTTCGGGATGCTCTGCGCCTTTCCGCCGCCGGACGATGCGCCGAACCGCGCCGGGACCATTGCCAGCATCGGCTGCATGGCCCGGATCGTCGATTTCGACGCGCTCGACGACGGATTGCTTGGCATCCATTGCGTCGGTGGCGAGCGCTTTCGGGTCGACGAGCGCTGGCAGCAGCCCGATGGCCTCTGGGTTGGCCGGATCGCGGTGCTACCAACCTCGACGGTACAGCCACTACCGCCGGTGTTCGGATTGCTGGCGCGGATCGTCTCGCACATTGGCGAGCTGCCCGAGCAGCCCTTCGGTTCCGTAACCGCCGATCGCTACGACGATGCCGACTGGGTCGGTTATCGATTGGCCGAGGTCTTGCCGCTGGAGTTGGTCGAGCGGCAGCTGCTGTTGGAGATGGACCGCGCCGAAGATCGATTGCAGTGGCTGCTCGATAGCCTGCAGCGCTTCCAGAACGTCGACTGAGCCCCGGGTGTTCCGGGCTGTCCCTCAGAGCGACTGGGTCCGACCGCCGTCTACCGGCAAATTGATGCCGGTGATGTAGCCAGCCATCGGCGAAGCCAGAAAGGCGACCGCTGCAGCCACTTCTGCCGGATCGGCAAAACGGCCCATGGGCACGTGCGCACGCAGGGCAGTCTCGACCGCCTCGATGGATTCACCGGTGCGACGCGCCCGCTCGCTGATGATCTCGGCCAGCCGGTCGGTCCGCGTATAGCCCGGCAGCACGTTGTTGACCGTGATGCCATCGGCGGCCAGTTCGGTCGCCAGTGTCTTGGCCCAGCTCGCCACGGCGCCCCGGATCGTGTTCGACACGCCAAGTCCGCGGATCGGCTCCTTGACCGACGTCGAGATGATGTTGATCACCCGGCCCCAGCCGGCCTGCTTCATCCCGGGCACCACCAGTTGGGTCAGTCGATGTGCCGCCAGCAATTGCTGCTCGAAGGTACGCAGCAGGGCGGCATCACTGGCACCGAGGATCGGGCCCGGCGCCGGTCCGCTGCTGTTGTTCAGCAGGATGTGGACCGGGCCATCGGCGAGCGCGGCTTCGACGCTGGTGTTCAGCGCGACTGGGTCGTTCAGGTCGACCGCGAGCGCCCGATGACCCTGACCCGGCAACTTGTCGATCAGGGCGTCGAGCCTGGCGGGGTCACGTGCGAGGGCCAGCACGCGAACACCGTTTGCCGCCAGGGTCTCGGCCACCGCCCGCCCGATACCACGGCTGGCACCACAGATCAGCGCACGGCGTTCGAGTGTGCTCATTGGCCGGAGAGGGCAACCAGCAAGGCAGTTACGCCAATGAAGAACATGCTCGCGCGGGACAGATACAACGTGGCTTTGCCCAACCTGACCAGTCCTGGCTCCATGGTGTCCATATAGCGGCGCTTGCTGAAGAAGCGGACGATGCGGATCGGCAAGAACCGCCGCGAGCTGAAAAAGCGCCTCGAGACTTCCTGATGCCTGAGCAGGCAGGCAATCAGGACATAGGCTGCCAGGCAGAGCGATGCCATCAGGGAAAGGACGGAAACCACCATCAAGATATCAACAAGTTGGTACATGGCTGACCTCTAGAAGCTCACCTGTCCGGGAGTGCGGGGGAAGGGGATGACGTCGCGAATATTGGCCATGCCGGTCACGTAGGCGACCAGTCGCTCGAAACCGAGGCCGAAGCCGGCATGCGGCACGCTGCCGTAACGGCGCAAATCGCGATACCAGTGGTAATGCGCGGCGTCGATGCCGAACTGTTGCATCCGCTGATCCAGCAGGTCGATCCGCTCCTCGCGCTGGCTACCGCCAATGATCTCGCCGATGCCGGGAGCCAGCACGTCCATCGCTGCGACGGTGCGGCCGTCATCGTTGAGCCGCATGTAGAACGCCTTGATCTGCTCGGGGTAGTTCATCACCACCACCGGTCGGCCGACGTGCTCCTCGACCAGATAGCGCTCGTGCTCGGTCTGCAGGTCCTGGCCCCAGTCCACCGGGAAGTTGAACTTCCGCTTGGCCCGCTTGAGGATCTCGATGGCCTCGCTGTACTCGATCCGCTCGAAAGCCTGTGTCAGGAAACTCTCGAGACGGGTAATGGCAGTCTTCTCGACCCGGTCGGCGAAGAAGGCCATGTCGTCCGGACACTCGGCGAGCACCGCTTTCAAAACGTACTTCAGCAGCTGCTCGGCCAGATCCGCATCGGCAGCCAGATCCGCAAAGGCGATTTCCGGCTCGATCATCCAGAACTCGGCCAGATGCCGGGTGGTGTTGGAGTTCTCTGCGCGAAAGGTCGGGCCGAAGGTGTAGACCTTCGACAGCGCGAGGCAATAGGTCTCGACGTTGAGCTGCCCCGACACCGTCAGGAAGGATTCCTTGCCGAAAAAGTCCTTCGAATAATCGATCCCGCCGGCGTCCGTGCGCGGCAGGTTGAGCTGATCCAGCGTCGAGACCCGGAACATCTGGCCGGCACCCTCGCAGTCGCTCGCGGTGATGATCGGCGTGGCGATCCAGTAGAAGCCGTGCTCGTGGAAAAAACGGTGTACCGCCTGCGCGAGGCAATGGCGGACTCGAGTCACGGCGCCGAAGGTGTTGCTGCGCGGGCGCAGGTGTGCGACCTCGCGCAGGTACTCGTAGCTGTGCTGCTTGGGCTGCAGTGGATAGGTCTCCGGATCCTCCACGTCACCGACCAGCACGATCGAATCGGCCGCCAGCTCGACGCGCTGACCCTTGCCCTGCGACGCCACCAGCGTGCCGGTGGCTTCGATCGCGCAGCCCGCCGAGAGCTTCAGGATCTCGTCGCTGTAGTTCGAAAGCGTGGCCGGCGCCACGATTTGCAGGCTGCCGAAACAGCTACCGTCATTCAGCTGGATGAAAGAGATACCGGCCTTGGAATCACGCCGGGTCCGGACCCAGCCCTTGACGGTGACGGATTCGGGGCCGGGGTCGGCGGCCGATGCCTGCTTGACGGAAATCCACATGCGCGTTTGTGGTCATTGAACGAAGATCCGCGAGGATAGCGCGTCGCATTTGAGCCGTTGTCAGCAACTCGGCGCCGCGTCTAGCTGCCGTCGCGCCCGTTCGCCCAACCATTCCAGCGCGGTTCCGGAATACAAACGCTGCTCGGCCGCCGCGCCCAGCCCCAGCGAGGCGATCAGGCGACCGGGTTGCTGCTCGCCCAGCGGGAAGGGGTAGTCGGTGCCGAGCATCAGCCGCTCCGGTCCCAGCACCTCCAGCAGGTAGCGCAGCGCTGCGGCGTCATGCACGCAGCTGTCGTAGTACATGCGCAGCATCGCCAGTCGCGGCGCTTCATTGCAGTCGGTGGCGACCAGGTCGGGCCGCATCCGGTAGCCGTGCTCGATGCGGCCAATGGTGTACGGAAAGCTGCCGCCACCGTGCGCCAGTCCGATGCGCAGGCCCGGCAGCCGCTCCAGCACGCCCCCGAACGCCAGCGCACAGGCCGCGCGCGATTGCTCGGCCGGCATGCCGACCAGCCACGGCATCCAGTACTTCGGCATCGCCTTGGCGGCCATCATGTCCCACGGGTGGACCATGACGGCCGCGCCGAGCTCGGCGGCGGCGGCGAAAAACTCGAACAGCTCCGGCGCGTCGAGGTTCCAGTCGTTGACATGCGAGCCAATCTGCACGCCGCAGAGGCCCAGTTCACGCACGCAGCGCTCCAGCTCGCGGATGGCCAGCGCCGGATCCTGCAGCGGCACGGTGCCGAGGCCGAGCAGATTCGCCGGGTGTTCGCGCACCAGTTCGGCGCTGTGTTCGTTCAGCGCGCGATGCAGGATGAGCGCATCTTCGCCACGGGCCCAGTAGCAGAACATCACCGGCACGGTGGACAGCACCTGCACATCGACACCGTGCTGGGCGTACTCGGCAATCCGCAGGGTCGGATCCCAGCTGTTGGCGGTGACTTCGCGGAAGAAGCGGCCGTCCTTCCAGATCCGATGTCGGCCCTCGCTATGGTCGATCGAAGGCCAGCGCGGGTCGCCGAGGTTGGTGGCGAGGTCCGGCCAGTCGCGCGGCAGGACGTGGGCGTGCATGTCGATGCGCATGCGCTACTCCGTGGGCATGGAGCCCCGGATTGTCAGTCACCAGGGGGCTCGCAGTGTCGGTCGGAGGTGCGCTGTTCAAGCCTGCCGTCCGAATGGCCGGCGGAGGGCTGCGGACGGCTACGATCCGTGCTCAACGACGGGCGCAGAGTGTGGATATGGACACGCAATCGGGACGGATCGCCTTCATCGGCGGCGGCAACATGGCTCGCAGTCTGGTGGCGGGCATTCTGGCGGATGGCCTGCGGCCCGATCAGCTGCTGGTTGCCGAGCCGCAGGCCGAGCTGCGCACCGGTCTGGCGAAGGAGTTCGGGGTCGCCGCTGTCACCGGCAACGCCGAAGCGGCGCAGCAGGCCAGTCTGTGGATTCTGGCGGTGAAGCCACAGGTGATGAAGAGCGTCTGCGCCGAGTTGGCGCCGCTGGCGGCCCGGCAGCGGCCGCTGATCGTCTCGATCGCCGCCGGTATTCGCTGTACCAGCCTGCGCAGCTGGCTGGGTAGCGGTCCGCGGCTGATCCGGGCAATGCCGAATACGCCGGCGTTGCTCAGGGCCGGCGTCACCGCGCTGTACCCGGAGCCGGATGTCGGTGATCAGGAGCTGGTCCGCTGCATGGCGCTGTTCCGCAGCGTCGGCGCGGTGGTTCGGGTCAATGACGAGGGTCTGATGGACGCGGTGACCGCGGTGTCCGGCAGCGGTCCGGCCTACTTTTTCGCACTGATCGAGGCGCTGGAAGCCGCGGCCATCGCTCAGGGCCTGTCCGCCGAGGCGGCGGCGACGCTGGTGCGAGCGACCGCTGCCGGCGCTGCCCGGATGGTGATGGAGTCGGACGAGTCGCCGGCGACGCTGCGCGAGCGGGTGACGTCACCCGGCGGGACGACGGCTGCGGGTCTGGCGGCGCTGCGGGAGCATGGCTTTGCGCCCGCCCTGACCGCTGCGGTGGCGGCCGCGACGGCGCGTGGGCGGGTGTTGTCCGCCGACTTCGGGAGTTGAGCCATGTGGCTGTCGATCTATCAGCTGCTGATGAGCTTCGTCTTCTGGATCCCGCTGACCATCCTGTTCCTGCGGCTCGTGTTTCCACTGGTCCGCGCCCCGTTCTCCGATCCGGTGGTCGGCTGGGTCTACACCGTGACCAATCCGCTGATGCGGCCGCTGGAGCGCTTCATTCCGCGCTACCGCAACTTCCACATTGCGGCGCTGCTGCTGTTTCTGGCCGTCGCCATGCTCAGCATGGCGGTGATTTTCCTGACGCTGGAGCCGCGATTGGTGTTCTTCGGCGGACTGGACCGCGCGCTCGGCTTCGCCTACTGGTTCCTGATGGTGCTGGTGCTGCTGTACGTGCTGATGAGCTTCGTGGTGGTGCGCCAGGACAACTTCTTCATCGAGCTGGTGAAGCGGGTGGTCGCACCGCCGCTGCGCTGGATCCGGGCCCGCGTGCCGCCGCTGGGCCCGCTGGACCTGTCGCCGATGCTGTTCGTGCTGGCGCTGACGATCCTCTGGATGCTGCTGTCCGCCGGCCTGTGGACCCTGGCCGGCGTGCGTTGACGCCGGTTTCCGATCAGCTGGAACGGTAGTTCGGCGCTTCCTTGGTGATCTGCACGTCGTGGACATGGCTTTCGCGGACGCCAGCAGCGCTGACGCGGACGAACTTCGGCCGCGAGCGCATCTGCTCGATGTCGCCGCAGCCCACGTAGCCCATCGAGGAGCGCAGGCCGCCGCAGAGCTGGTGGACGATGGCGCGAATGCTGCCGCGATAGGGCACGCGACCCTCGATGCCTTCGGGGACCAGCTTGTCAGCATCGGCGGAATCCTGGAAGTAGCGATCCTTGCTGCCTTCCTGCATGGCGCCCAGTGAGCCCATGCCGCGGTAGCTCTTGTAGGAGCGGCCCTGGAACAGCTCGACTTCGCCCGGAGCTTCCTCGGTACCGGCGAACAGACCGCCGATCATCACGGCGTTCGCGCCGGCCGCGATCGCCTTGGACAGATCGCCGGAATAGCGGATGCCGCCGTCGGCAATCAGCGGCACGTCCTTGGCACGCATCACTTCGGCCACGTCCATGATCGCGGTCAGCTGCGGGACGCCGACGCCGGCCACGATGCGGGTGGTACAGATCGAGCCCGGACCGACGCCGACCTTGACCGCGTCGGCACCGGCATCGACCAGTGCCAGCGCGGCATCGGCGGTGACGATGTTGCCGCCGATCACGTCGATCTGCGGGTAGCGGGACTTGACCCAGGCGACGCGGTCGAGCACGCCGCGGCTGTGGCCGTGGGCGGTGTCGACCACCAGCACATCGACGCCAGCCTCGACCAGCGCGGCAACGCGCTCTTCGGTATCACCGCCGACGCCGACCGCGGCGCCGACCAGCAGTCGTTCGGCGGGGTCCTTCGCGGCGAGCGGATGTTCGCGGGTCTTCTGCACGTCCTTGACGGTGATCAGGCCGCGCAGCTCGAACTTGTCGTCGACCACCAGCACCTTCTCGATCCGGTACTGGTGCATCAGCGCCAGCACCGCGGCGTCGTCGGCACCCTCCGGGACCGTCACCAGTCGGTCACCGGCGGTCATGATCGAGGACACCGGTGCATCCAGCCGGCGCTCGAAGCGCAGGTCGCGGTTGGTGACGATGCCGACCAGGCGGCCGTCTTCGACCACCGGCACGCCGGAAATCTGATGCTTCGCAGTCAGCGCCAGCACGTCGCGGATGCTCGCGTCCGGCCGCACGGTGATCGGGTCGCGAATCACGCCGGCCTCGAACTTCTTGACCTGCCGGACTTCGGCGGCCTGCCGTTCCAGCGGGAGATTCTTGTGCACGATGCCGATCCCGCCCAACTGGGCCATTGCGATCGCCAGCCGCGCTTCGGTGACCGTGTCCATGGCGGCCGAGAGGATCGGCACGTTCAGCGTGATCCGGCGGCTCAGCCGTGTTCGCAGTGAAGCGTCTTTCGGGAGCACCTCGGAGTAGGCCGGGACCAGCGAAACATCATCGAAGGTCAGGGCATCGGCCACGATTCGCATGCGGGACTCCGGCGGAAAAGGTGGCGCGGAAGTATAGGCGCCAGCTCGGACGCCACTGCCGCACCATCGCCGCCGGAGTCAGGCGGGCGCAGGCTGAATCGATCAGCCGCGGAAGCGCTCCAGCGAGTCCGCCGCGGCCCCGAGCAGATTCCAGAGCGGCTGCTCCTTGTCCGGCGGGATCGCAGCAAAGGCAAAGCCGATCTCGTCATCGGCCACCCGGGCGACGACGGCCTCGACGTGGATATTGAGGTCGTCGTCGAACAGCATGTCCAGCACGAAGCGATCGCCGCGCTGACCCAGCCAGTCCACGGGTCGCCGGACCATCACTCCCGTGGAGGAGATGTCCATCACTTCTGAGGTATAGCTTTCCTCGCCGCGGATCATCAGGCAGGCAGACCGGGCCAACATGCGCTTGTGGCGATAGCTGGGGCCGTTGGGGCTGATGGGATTCATCGGACAGGCATCCTGCAATGACGGCGGCACGACAGCCGGACCGACGAAGTATCGGACCTTCGCCGTCCTGAGCAAAGCCGGTTCCTGCCAGCACGAAAAGGCGATTGCAGGAGCGATCGGAACTCGCCAAGCGCCGGTACCGATGGCACCCTCCGTAACGGAGGTGACCCCATGACGATGCAGCCAGCCGGCGACCCGAACGATCGGGTCGAGGCCGACGATGACCTGATCGAGTTCGCCGAGGAGACGGTCGAGGCCAGTGATCCCTGGCAAGTGCTGGTCGTCGATGACGAGCCCGGCGTGCACGATGTGACTCGCCTCGTGCTGACCGGGTTCCGTTTCGAGGGGCGGCCGGTGCAGTTGCACCATGCCTACAGCGCCAGCGAAGCGAAGTCGCTGTTGCGCGAGCGCCGTGACGTGGCGGTGGTGTTGCTGGACGTGGTGATGGAGTCGGAACAGGCCGGCCTGCAGCTGGTCCGCTGGATCCGCGAGGATCTGGAGAATCCGCATATCCGGATCGTGCTGCGCACCGGTCAGCCCGGCCAGGCGCCCGAGCACGAGGTCATCGCCAATTACGATATCAACGACTACAAGGACAAGACCGAGCTGACCGCGCAGAAGCTGTCGACGATGATGTACGCCACGCTCAGGGCCTGGCGGGACATCAGCATCATCGAGGCCAACAAGCGCGGGCTGGAGCGGGTGATTGCCAGTTCGGTACACATCTTCAGCCAGCAGAAGAGCCACGAGTTCGCCTCGGCGGTGCTGACCCAGCTCAGCAATCTGGTCGGCATGGAGAAGGGTGCGCTGTATTGCCGGCCGCGCGACGAGCGGTCGCCGCGGTTCCGGGTGGCGGCGGCGACCGGCGAGTACGAGCGCTATGTCAACCGCGATGCCGACGACGGCTTGCCCGAGCGCATCGTCGGCTCACTGAAAGAGGCCTTCACGCTGCGGCGGAACCTGTTTCGGCCGGACCATTACGTGCTGTTCTTCACCGACAGCCACCACTCCGAGAGCCTGCTTTACGTCGGCGAGACCTGGCGGCTCTCGCCGATGGACTACAAATTGATCGAACTGTTCTGCACCAACGTCTCGGTGGCCTTCGAGAATCTGCACCTGAATCAGGAACTGGTCGACAGCCAGCTGGAAATGGTGCACTTGCTGGCCGGCGCCGCCGAGACGCGCTCCCGCGAGACCGCCAACCACGTCCGTCGTGTCGGCCTGCTGGCCGAGCTGCTGGCGCGCGGCTACGGGCTGGCGGATTCCGAAGCCGACATGATCCGCTTCGCCGCGCCGCTGCACGACATCGGCAAAATTGGGATTCCCGATGCGATTCTCAACAAGCCGGGTCCGCACACGCCCGAGGAATCGCAGATCATGCGTACCCACACGACGCTCGGCGCGATGCTGCTGGCGGAGTCGAAGCGGCCGCTGCTGAAGATGGCTGCGGTCGTCGCCCACGAGCACCACGAGAACTGGGACGGCAGTGGCTATCCGCGCGGCCTGCGCGGCAGCGAGATCCACATCGCCGGCCGGATCGTCGCGGTGGCCGATGTCTTCGACGCGCTGGGCAGCCAGCGCTGCTACAAGGCACCGTGGCCGGAAGCGCGGATCCGCGAGTTCATGCAGGGCCAGTCCGGCCGCAAGTTCGAGCCGCGGCTGGTCGAGCTGCTGTTCGACCGCTGGCGCGACATCGAAGTCCTGCGGGCGCGCTGGCCGGACTGAGGCGCGCTTCGAACCAGCCGACGCGCCGGACGCGACCATCGGTGAATGTGCCGGTCGCGGGGGCTCGGCTAAGCTTCGGACTCCTTCCTGGCCCAGTGGTGTTTCCATGACCCGCGTCGCGATCGTCGGTGCCAAGCGCACCCCCATCGGTTCCTTTCAGGGTGCGCTGAATGGCGTTCCCAGCCCCGTGCTCGGGGCCGCTGCGATCCAGGCGGCACTCGCCGAGTCCGGCATTGCCCCGGAGCAGGTGCACGAGCTGCTGATGGGCTGTGTGTTGCCGGCCGGTCTGGGTCAGGCACCGGCCCGACAGGCAGGCTTGAAGTCCGGGCTGCCCCTCGGCGTCGGCGCGACCACGCTCAACAAGGTCTGCGGTTCCGGCATGAAGGCGATCATGTTGGGTAGCGACGCGATCAAGGCCGGCTCGGCGGGCATCGTGGTGGCGGGCGGCATGGAATCGATGAGCAACGCGCCCTATCTGCTCGCCAAGGCGCGCGGCGGTTATCGCTATGGCCACGACAAGGTCTTTGACCACATGGCGCTGGATGGATTGGAAAACGCCGCCGACGGCAAGGCCATGGGCGAGTTCGGCGAGGTCTGCGCCGCGAAGTATGACTTCACCCGCGAAAAGCAGGACGCCTTCTCCTCCGAATCGGTGCGTCGTGCCGTCGCTGCCCGCGAGAACTTTGCCGCCGAGATCGTCGGGGTGAAGGTCGCTGGTCGCAAGGGCGAGGTGCTGGTCGATGCCGATGAAGAACCCGCGCGCTGCGATCTGTCGAAGATTCCGACCCTGCGGGCGGCCTTCAGGAAGGACGGCACGATCACTGCGGCCTCCAGCTCGAAGATCTCCGACGGCGCCGCCGCCGTGGTGCTGGCGTCCGAAGCCGAGGTCGAGCGGCTGGGTCTGAAGCCGCTGGCGTGGATTTCCGGCTATACGACCCATTCGCAGGAGCCGGAGTGGTTTACCACCGCGCCGGGTCCGGCGATCAACCGCTTGCGGGAGCGGCTCGGCTGGTCCGCCGATGACGTCGATCTCTACGAGGTCAACGAAGCATTTGCGGTGGTGGCGATGGCAGCGATGGTCGACTGCGGCATCCCGCACGAGAAGATCAACATCTGGGGCGGCGCCTGCGCGCTTGGCCACCCGATCGGCGCCACGGGTGCGCGATTGGTAGTCACGCTGCTGAATGCGCTGCGTCAGACCGGCGGCAAGCGGGGGATCGCCTCGCTGTGCATCGGCGGTGGGGAAGGCACGGCGCTGGCGGTCGAACTCGCCTGAATCCGCGTTTGCTGAATGTTCGCAGCGCGCGGGGCTTCATCGCTCGCAGAGCGTGCAGCGCAACCGCTGCACGTTTTGGAGTGTCGGCCCTATGATGGCGGAGGTATGACAATCGTCACGGTCGCTTCCGACCCTTTCCAGGAGCAGTCTCATGAAGTTCACCAAGCTCGTTCTGATCGCCGCCCTCGCTGCTGGCCTTGCCGCTTGCGGTGAGTCCTCGCCGCCGCCGGCTCCGGCTGCTGCCCCGACCCAGCAGGCCGCGCCGGCTCCGGCCGCCGTTGACCAGGCTGCCGCTGCTGCCACGGATGCCTCCGCTGCCGCGACCGATGCCTCTGCTGCTGCGACCGACGCTTCCGCCGCTGCTGCGGATGCTTCGGCTGCCGCCACCGACGCTTCGGCTGCTGCCACCGACGCTGCCGCCGCCGCGACGGATGCTGCCGCCGCTGCGACCGACGCCGCCGCCGCTGCCACGGATGCCGTGACCGGCGCCGCCGATCCGGCCGCTGCTCCGGCCACGGAAGAGAAGAAGGAAGGCTGATCGCAGCCCTGCGATTCGGCATGCTGCAAGGGGCCGCGAGGCCCCTTGCGCATTTCTGGAGTCCGAAAACATGCTGACTGTCTCCGGCATCACGCTCTATCCGGTCAAGTCCGTGGCCGGCGTTCCAGTCGTCGCCGCCGAGGTCGAGCCCGCAGGGCTGGCCGGCGATCGGCGCTGGATGCTGGTCGATCCCGGCGGTCGCTTCGTGACTGGGCGGCAGCGGCCCGAATTGGTCCGAATCCGACTGGCCGTGGACCGCGATGGCACGCTGACCTTGCCGGACGGTCGGCAGGTGAGGCTGGCGCAAGACGGCGCCCGGCGGCCGGTGACGATCTGGCGGGATTCGGTCGCCGCGCTGGAGCCCGACCCCGCAGCCTCGGCATGGTTCTCGAACTTGCTCGGCCAGCCGGTCCATCTGGTCTGCGGCGATCCTGCAGCGCCCCGGCCGGTTCGCGGCCCCGGCGTGGTCGAGGGCGACGTGGTCAGTTTCGCCGATGGCTACCCGGTGCTGCTGATCTCGGAGGCCTCGCTGGCCGACTTGTCGGCCCGCGTCGGTCGTCCGGTCGAGATGGCGCGCTTCCGGCCCAATCTGACGGTATCTGGCGGGACGGCCTTTCAGGAAGACGGCTGGGCCGCGGTCGAGATCGGCGGCGTGCGTTTCGACGTGGCCAAGACCTGCACCCGCTGCGTGTTCACCACCGTCGATCCGGTGACGGGCGAGCGCAGCGCCGATGGCGAGCCGCTAACCACGCTGAAGACCTATCGGCGCGGCGGCGACGGCGTGATTTTCGGGATGAATCTGATCCCGCGCGGCTCCGGAACGGTCCGGGTGGGTGACGCGGTCGTGCCGGTCTGACGCAACACTGTCAGCCGCAGACACCCGGCTCGATCTGGCCGCCGTGCTGGCGCCAGTGCTCCAGCCAGGCACAGCGCCAGAGCAGGGCGCCATCGTGATCGTCGATGTCCGGGGCCGCCAGCAGGCCCCGGATGTAGCCGGCGTCGACCCAGCGTGGCCACAGGGCATCGGGGCAGCGGATCAGCCTCAGCAGTGCCGGCCGGCTCAGGCCGCGCAGGGCGGCATTGAAGACCGGCACCAGACTGGAGCCCTTCGGTCGGGTGCGCAGCGCGTCCGGGAGCAGGCCACGGGCGGCTTCCCGGGCGATCCACTTGCGGACGCCGCCCCGCGCGTGGAAGCGGGCCGGCAGCGCCAGCATCAGCGCGGTCAGCGCCGGATCGCGCCACGGATGCACCAGCCGGAAGCCATGGGGGCGGTGAAAGGGCTCGTCGAGCACGTCGTCGTAGTCGGCATAGCGGCCCAGCGTCAGACGGACGTGATCCGGACGCGGGTGGTCCCGGAATTCGCTCGGCAGCGGCTCGGCCGGCTCGGTGAACCGGGTGCGCGCCTCGGCGGTCAACCAGGCCGGAATGACCTGATGGCCGATCGGCAGACGGAGCAGTCGGCGGCCGACGTGGCGCCACGCCGGGTCGCGCCAGATGCGAGGGTCGCGGCGCGCCCGCGTGATGCCCTCGCGGAGCACGGCCGTCCAGCGACCGTTGCGCAACTCGTCATCGAACCAGTAGCGGGGATTGGCGAACAAGTGATCGCCGAAGTGGCCATTGAACAGCGTGGTGACGCCATCGGCCTCGGCCAGCCGATAGCTGTGCTGCTTGAACTCCCGCCAGATCGTCGACACCGGCGTGCGCGGGTCCACCGGCCGCAGCGCCGGATGGGTCAACGGCATCAGCTCATCGGCGGCAAACGGTCGCCAGACGATGCCGAACTGGCGGACGAAATCGCTCAGCAGCGGGCGTTCGTCGGTATCGGGAAAGCGATCGAAGCCGTAGGTGTAGGCGTAAAGCGGCTGCCCGCGCCGCGCGAGGATTGGCGCGGCGATGGCGGCGATCAGGGCCGAGTCCAGCCCGGCGCTGAGCGAAAGGCCGACCTTGCCCTCACTCGGCAGGGCGCGCTCGACCGCAGCGATCATCCGCCGGCGGTACTCGGCGATGGCGGCAGCATCGTCACGTGGGATCTCGGCGGCGGACAGCGGCCGGACCCGATCCGCAAAGCGCGGGACCGTCACGCCCGGCAACTCCACCGCGCGCCCGGCGAGGTAGCGCACCAGACCGGCGGCGTCGATCACGGCGCGGTATCGCGTCCGCCCAGCATCGCCGCATAGCCCTCGCGCCAGCTCGGATATCGGCAGTGAAAGCCGCTCGCCTTGAGCCGCGCGTTCGAAACACGCTTGCCCTGCGAGGCCAGAACGTCCAGCGGCGCGGCTGGCAGTCTGGGCAGGCCGCGCAGGTCGGCCAGCCCGTCCAGCACGTCCGCTTGCGGGGTGGGTTGGTCATCCACCAGATTGACGATCGTCGGCAACTGCGGCAAGGCCACCAGGTGCAGGACGGCGCGTGCCACGTCGTCGATGTGCATCCGGTTGGTCCACAGCGGCGGCTCGCGCTGCACCGTGGCACCGGGCGTGCTCAGCCGGCGCAGCAGCATGTCGCGGCCCGGCCCGTAGATCCCGCCGATCCGCAGCGCGCAGGCCTCACGCCGGCCGGCGAGCAGCCGCTCGGACTCGCGCAGGATCCGGCCGTTGAAGGGCAGGGCGGCGTCGCTGGACGGATCGGTCGGCGTGTCCTCGTCGACCGGACGGCCGTCTTCAGCGGCGTAAACCGCCGTGCTGCCGGCGAACAGCAGCCTCGGCGGCGGCCCGGGTCGGTCGGTGGCGTCGAGAACGGCGCGCAGGCGGTCGACATAGGTCTGCCGATAGGCCTCCGGGTCGCGCCGATCCGGGGTCAGACAGAACAGCACGACCTCGAAGCGCCGAGTGGGCCGCAGCGCGGGCAGTTCGGCCGCGTCTGCCCACAGCCCCTCGATTCCGGCGGGTAACGCCACCGGCCGGCGCTTCAGCGCAACCACTGGAAGCCCCTGCGCAGCCACCAACCCGGCAACCCGCAGTCCCAGATCACCCGCGCCGACGACCAGCAGCGTCACCGCTCGGGATCCGTCAGGCCGTGGCGGGCAGCGCACCCGCTGGCGGCGTGCCACCGCCACCACCCGGCAGCCGCGAGCGGGCGATCCAGCGCAGCCACAGCAGCCAGACGAACAGCGCGTCGAGAATGATCAACATCTGCCACAGGTACAGATGGAAGAACTCGAACCAGTCCTTGTCCCACTGGCCGAGGTAGAACAGGCTGATGATCCGCACCAGATTGAGCGCCTGGATGGCGATGGTGCCGACGATCAGGCCGACGACGCGCTGCTTCCAGGTGGCCGGGAAGGCCATCAGTGCCGCGAACAGGATGATCATCGCCTCGACGCCATTGCAGGCCGCTTCGATGCTGACGCCGAAGCCAGTCTCGGTACTCCAGATCACCTTGCCCTGGCTCTGCACGGCGTCGTCCCAGAGCTTGACCAGAAAGGCGCTGACGTGGGCGAGGCCGGTGGTGAACGGGATGATCAGGTGCGTCTGGCCCCAGGTCGACACGTTCAGCACGAACAGCGCGCCGGCCCAGAAAAAGAACTTCAGGATGAAGGACAGCATCGGCGGGACGACCTCGGCACCGGCGGAAATGGGTGATCCGGGATGGTAGGAGAAAGCCCGTCGCGGCCGGGTCGCCGGGCTGCCTGCGGGTTCAGGCTGGGCCGCGGCGCTATTCTCCGCGCCGGATCAATCGGGAGACGGTTTCATGGACGCAAGCAGCAACGGCGCACGGGTGGTGCGCGCAGCGCGCGGCACGGCGATCACCTGCAAGAGCTGGGTCACCGAAGCGGCGCTGCGCATGCTGATGAACAACCTCGACCCCGAAGTTGCCGAGCGCCCCGAGGACCTGGTCGTCTACGGCGGCATCGGCAAGGCCGCGCGCAACTGGGCCTGCTTCGACGCGATCGTCGCCGCGCTGCTAAAGCTCGGCGATGACGAGACGCTGCTGATCCAGTCCGGCAAGCCGGTCGGCGTGGTCCGCACCCACGCCGATGCCCCGCGTGTGCTGCTTGCCAACTCGAACCTCGTGCCGCACTGGGCGACCTGGGAGCACTTCGACGCGCTGGATCGCAAGGGCCTGATGATGTACGGCCAGATGACCGCGGGCAGCTGGATCTACATCGGCACCCAGGGGATCGTGCAGGGCACCTACGAGACCTTCGTCGAACTGGGCCGCCAGCACTACGGTGGCGATCTGCGCGGACGCTGGATCCTGACCGCGGGGCTGGGCGGCATGGGCGGTGCGCAGCCGCTGGCGGCGGTGATGGCCGGCGCCTCGATGCTCGCCATCGAGTGCCAGCAGAGCCGCATCGATTTCCGCCTGAAGACCCGCTACCTCGACGAGCAGGCCACCGACCTCGACGACGCACTGGCGCGCATCGCCCGCTACGCGACGAACGGCGAGGCCCGCAGCATCGGCCTGCTCGGCAACGCTGCCGAACTGCTGCCCGAGCTGGTCCGCCGCGGCGTCCGTCCGGACGCGGTCACCGACCAGACCAGCGCCCACGACCCGGTCCACGGCTACCTGCCGATCGGCTGGAGCGTCGAGCGCTGGATCGCCGAGCAGCGCGAGCACCCGGAGGCCGTTCGCGAGGCCGCCATGCCCTCGATGCGCGCCCACGTCGAGGCCATGCTCGCCTTCCACGACCAGGGCATCCCGGTCGTCGACTACGGCAACAACCTGCGTCAGCGTGCCTTCGATGCCGGCCTGCAGCGCGCCTTCGACTTCCCCGGCTTCGTGCCGGCCTACATCCGCCCGCTGTTCTGCCGCGGTATCGGCCCCTTCCGCTGGGTCGCGCTCTCCGGGGACCCGGAGGACATCTACCGCACCGACGCCAAGGTCAAGGAACTGCTGCCGGACGACGCCCACCTGCACCGCTGGCTGGACATGGCCCGCGAGCGCATCGCCTTCCAGGGCTTGCCGGCACGCATTTGCTGGGTGGGCCTGGGCGACCGCCACCGCCTCGGCCTCGCTTTCAACGAGATGGTCCGCAAGGGCGAGGTCAAGGCGCCGATCGTGATCGGCCGCGACCACCTCGACAGCGGCTCGGTCGCCTCACCGAACCGCGAAACCGAAGCCATGCTCGACGGCTCCGACGCGGTTTCCGACTGGCCGCTGCTGAACGCGATGACCGCGGTCGCCGGCGGCGCCAGCTGGGTGTCGCTCCACCACGGTGGCGGCGTCGGCATGGGCTACTCCCAGCACTCCGGCATCGTCATCGTCGCCGATGGCACTGAAGCCGCCTCCCGCCGCCTGGAACGCGTGCTCTGGAACGATCCGGCGATGGGCGTCTACCGCCACGCCGACGCCGGCTACGCCATCGCCGAAGACTGCGCGCGGGTGCAGGGACTGCAGCGGCCGATGGGCTGAGGCGGCGCCAGTCATCAAGAAGGCAGATTGCCGAGAACGCGCACGCATACGCCGTGATCAATGACAAACCTCTTGCGCGAACCCGGAACCGTCGAACCGGCAAGGTAATGATGAAGTGAGCAGCCGCTACGCATCTTTATGCGCCGGTATGGGTCTGATCGCTGCATGGGCGGTTGGCTGCTTGGGCATCTGGTGGTTTTTCAGGGGCTGGCTTGCGCCAGATGCCTGTCTGGACTCTGGTGGCGCGTTTGACTACGCCCGCTGGGCTTGCGCAACTTCGTACACATCGGTCTTGCCATATCAGCCGGTTCTGATCTTTCAGACCAGTCATTTCTGGGGCTTGATCGGGGCGGTTGTTTTGTCGGGTTGGTGCTTCAACGCGCGACGACGGTGCTTGCGTGAACGCTGATCGATTCCGTCATCTATCACCGGAGCGAATGACCAAAGTGTGGTGAGTTGGGCAGGGAATCGGGGCCGGGCTCGAAGCCATTGCGGAACAGCGTGTCGGTCACGGTTGTCGTCGCTCTCCGGACTGCCCCAGTCGGTCGCGCCCAGCGGCCGTCAGTCGCAGCGCCGGTGGCGCGCTCGGGTCGCAGCGATGGATGCCGTTCAAGCTGCCGAAGGCCTGCTTCCAGACGATCCGGCTACTGGTGTGTTGTCGTTGATCAGCAGGTTGATGCGCGCCTGCAGCTGGGACTGGTGCGGCATGGGCGGTGCCGAGCAGCGCGGCGATCAGGAGGGCAGCGGAGCGGGGCATGACAGTCCGGTCGGATCGACCGGCGGAGGTTGCCAGAGCCGGAATGCGGCGTCCCGCAGGCGTTGATGCGGCGATCCCGCTGCCTTCAGCGCCGTCCCAGGATGCGCGAGCCGTCGTGAACCCCGCCGGCACGCCTGCGCCTATGATCGCGGTCGAAATGCGTGGTGGTGAGAATGACAGCTTCCAGATCTGACGCAGCATGAGCATCCAGCCCACACTGATCATGTTGCTGGGACTGTCCTCGCTGATTGCCGGGGCGATGTTTCTGGTGCTGTCGACCTTTGCGAGGCAACTGCCCGGCATTCGACTGTGGGCCTGGGCCTCCGTGCTGCTCGGCTTGGCGCTGGTCCCGCCCCAGATCGGCGACCCGCGTCTGGACTCATCGATCCACAATGTTCTGGTATCCGCCGGTCAGCTGTTGTATCTGGCCGGGGTCCTGCAGTTCTGTGGCCGACCGGTTCCATACCGGTTTCTCTGGTTGTTCCTGGCCGTCTTCGTGGTGCTGATCGTGTTCTACACCTATGTCGTGCCGGACCCGCCGACCAAGGTGCTCGCGCTGACGCTGCTGCTGGGATCGATTCGGGCGTGGTGTGCGTGGATCCTCTGGTGGTACCCGGAGCCCACCTCTCGTCAGGTCTACCGTGCAACCAGCGTGGTCATGCTGGTGCACGGGCTCACCACCGCGGCGCAGGGGGTGCTGCGGCTGCTGCTGTCGGATGACGCACTGGGCAACATGATCAGTCTGTGGGGCGGAATCATCGGCACGATGTTGAGCAGCTGGCTGTTGTTCCTGCTGGTGATGCTGCGACTGGTGGCAGAGCTGCGCCAGATGGCCGAACGCGACACGCTGACCGGTCTGCTGAATCGCCGCGGGCTCCATCAGGCCGTCGATGCGCTGCGCAAGTCAGTCGTGCCGGAGGAGCGAATCGCCGTGTTGCTCCTGGACATTGACCATTTCAAGGCGATCAATGATCGCCACGGTCATGAGGTGGGCGACGAGGTCCTGATCCTGATGGGTCAGGTGCTGCGCGATCCGTCGCTGCGGGAGACGCTGGCGTGCCGGTGGGGTGGCGAGGAATTCTGCGTGATCACCGAGCGTGCCACCCCGGAACGCGCTCTCGCGCTCGCCGAGTCGATCCGGACCCGCTTCGAGGCGGAGGCCGCGCGGCTGTCGCGGCTGCCGCAGGGCGCCACGGTCAGCATCGGCGTGGCGCTGGTGGTCCCGGAGGCACAGACCCCGCTCACTGCGATGATCGCCGCGGCGGATGCGGCGCTGTATCGGGCGAAGGCGGCGGGCCGCAACCGGGTGTCGATGGCATCGGTCGCCGCTGGCGACTGCGCGAACGCGACTTCGCCGGTTTCCGCGGCCGACGCGGTTCATCGGGTCGGCGCATGAGGCCGCGCATCGACCGCTCTCGGCTCCGGCGCCGTTGGATGCCGGATTCGGGAGCTGACTTCGAATGAATATCCAGCCAACGCTGATGACGGTGCTGGGGCTGTCCTCACTGATCGCCGGGGCAATGTTTCTGGTGCTGTCGACCTTTGCGAGGCAACTGCCCGGCATCCGCCAGTGGGCCTGGGCCTGTGGCCTGCTCGGCTTGGCCATGCTCATCGACCTGCCGCCCTCGGTCGCCGATCAGCGGCTGAACTCGACGATCCTCAACCTTCTGGTCTCCGCCGGCCAGCTGCTGTATCTGGCCGGGATCCTGCAGTTCTGTGGCCGACCGGTTCCGCGCTGGATCCTGGGGTGGTACATGGTTGCCTTCGTGCTGCTGACGCTGGTTCTCACCTATGTCGTTCCGGACAGGCCCATACGACTGCTCTCGTTGACCATGTTGCTGGGATGGGTCCATGCCTGGGGCGCGTGGATCCTCTGGCGCCACCCGGAGCCCGAGTTTCGTCGGGTCTACCGCGCGACCGGCGTGATCATGCTGCTGCAGGGGCTCACCGTAGCGGCTCAGGGCGTGCTGACCGTGCTGGGGCAGCAGGCGTTGGCGGACATGACCAGCCTGTGGGGCGCGATCGTCGGCACGATGCTCAGCACCTGGATGCTGTTCCTGCTGGTGTTGTTGCGACTGGTGGCGGAGCTGCGCGGGATGGCCGAACGGGACACGTTGACCGGCCTGCTGAATCGCCGCGGGCTCCATCAGGCCGTCGATGCGCTACGCCAGCGCCGTGCTGGGCCGGGGGAGCGGATCGCCGTGTTGCTGATGGACATCGACCAGTTCAAGGCGATTAATGACCGCCACGGTCATGAGGTGGGCGACGCGGTCCTGATCCTGATGGGTCAGGTGCTGCGCGATCCGTCGCTGTCTGAGGCGCTGGCGTGCCGCTGGGGTGGCGAGGAGTTCTGCGTCGTGATCGAGTGCCGCGATCCGGAGCGTGCGCTGGGGATCGCCGAGGCCATTCGCACGCGCTTTCAGGCAGCCGCCGCGGACCTGCGCCGTCTGCCGCAGGGCGCCACGGTCAGCATCGGCGTGGCGCTGGTGGACCCGGGCGCCCCGGCCCCGCTGACCGCCATGATTGCCGCCGCCGATGCGGCGCTGTATCGGGCCAAGACGGCGGGCCGCAATCGCTCCTCGCTGAGTCCGTTGCCGGCGGGCCAGAGCGCGAGTCCCGCCTGATCGGCTGGCGTGTCGTTCGCCCCACGCAGCGCGATCCGACGCCTATCCTTGCGACGGTGCCGACGATGGAAAAGGCGCGATGACCGGTTCGGGGGTTGATCATCGATGAGCAGCGAGCCGACCCTGATGGTGGTGCTGGGGCTGTCGTCCCTGATCTCCGCCGCCATGTTCGTGGTGCTGGCGACGTTCGCGCGGCAGATGCCGGGCATCCGGCTGTGGGCCTGGGCTTGCCTGCTGCTTGGCTTGGCGTCACTGGAGGGCGGCGTGGACCTGATCCGCGCCCCGCAGCTGTCTTCGCTGTTGGTCAGCACTTCCTACTGCATCGGTCAGGCGCTGGTACTGGCCGGGATCCTGCAGTTTCGCGGTCTGCCTTCCGCGTATCGTGTGCTGCTCGGGTTCTCGCTGGTGTCGGTCCTGCTGGCGGCGGGGTTCATCTACCCGGTCAGGCAATCGGTCCCGCTGGTCGTTTCCATGACCCTGGTGCTCGGGGTCGCGCACATCTGGAGCGCTTGGGTGCTGTGGCGCCATGCAGAGCCCTTCGCGCAGCAGGTCTATCGAGCCGCCGCATTGATCGTGTTTCTGCAGGGGCTCACCAGCATGTCGCAGGGCTACCAGACGCTGGCCGTCAGTGGCGTTCTCGGCCCGCTGCCACTGATCTCGGCAGAAGTCGAGATCAACCTGTGGGGCGCGATCATCGGCACACTGCTCGGCAACTGGATGTTGTTCCTGCTGGTGATGCTGCGGTTGGTGGCCGACCTGCGCGAGGTGGCCGAACGCGATGCGCTGACCGGCTTGCTCAATCGTCGCGGGCTGCGCCACCGGGTCGATGCGCTGGCTGAGGCCTTGTCGGAACGCCCCGTCGGCCATGCCGTGCTGCTGCTGGATATCGATCACTTCAAGGTGATCAACGACACCCATGGCCACGACGTGGGTGATGAGGTGCTGGCCGTGATGGGCGAGGTCCTGCGCACCACCACGCCGATGCCCGGCGCGCTGACCTGCCGCTGGGGTGGCGAGGAGTTCTGCGTGGTACTGGCGCGCAGCACTGCAGACGGCGCGGTTGCCGCGGCCGAACGCCTTCGCGCCCGCTTCCATGCCGGCAGCCTGCGCCTGTCCCGCCTGCCGAATGGCGCCACGGTGAGCATCGGCGTGGCCTGGCAGCCGCCGGATGCAGCGCTCGAGCTGTCGACGCTGATGGCGGCCGCCGACGCCGAGCTGTATCGCGCCAAGGCGGCGGGTCGGGATCGGGTGTCGCTGACCACCCTCGCCACGCCAGCGCTGCCATCGGCCAGCGCCGACCCGCGCGAGGCGGGAGCAAGGAGCAGCCAGACCGTTTAGCGCGCTGCCGCAGCAGCGCTGCCGGGCTCGAAACCATTGCGGAACAGCGTGTCGGTCGCGGCGGTGGCGACGAACACGCCGCTGCCCCACTCGATCTGATTGTTGCCGTCAGGATGCAGCGCGGCCACGAAGGCGATGTCGCCCGCGGCATTGACGTTCGGCCGGCCCGCGAAGATCTCGTCGGCGGCGGTGTTCTGGCCGATCTGGGCGAGGCCGAGGTCGGTCTGCACGCGGTCGCCCTGACCGATCACCCGGCGCAGCGTGCTGCCGTCGCCGACAAACAGCGCGCGGCCCTGCGCGTCGCGGCCGCGGAAGACCACGTTGCCGGCCGCGTCGATGGCCGGGCCAAAGGCATCGAGCGTGGTGATACCGCCCTGGCCAGTCCGGGCTATTTCCACCAGCCCGCCGGCATCGACACGAAACACCGCGCGCCCGCCGCCGACCCGGGTCGCGGCGAAGGCGATCTGGCCCGCACCGTTGACCGCCGGACCGGTGCTGTCGAAGGACTGGATCGGGCTCTGCGGGTCGCCGACGCTGTCCTGTGCGAGCAGGGTGCTCTGGCCGTCGGCGCTGAAGCGACGCAGTTCGCTGCGCTGCGGCTGCCCGCCCGCAGCCGCGCGGCGCACCACGCCAAGCATCGTCCGGCCCGGCCCCAGCGCCGGCGTGAACAGGAAGTTGTAGGGGCTCTGGGCATCGGCGGCCTGATCGGCCACATGCACCGCGAACGCGCCGTCAGCGCCGCGACTGACCCAGGCCTGCGGCCCGTTGAAGCCGGCGCGATAGGCGATCACGCCGTTGTCGTCGCTCTCCGGACTGCCCCAGTCGGTCGTGCCCAGCGGCCCGGCCGTCAGTCGCAGCGCCGGCGGCGCGGTCGGGTCGCAGCGATAGATGCCGTTCAAGCTGCCGAAGGCCTGCTTCCAGACGATTCGGCCGCTGCTGTCGATCCGCGGATCCGAGATCAGCGCATCCGGGTTGCTTTCGGCGAAGCAAACCAGGCTGCCCTGACCGTTGCCGCCGAACCACACGCCCTCGGCGTCGGTGCCGGGCACGATCTGCACGCGGAAACTGACTTGCCGCGCGGCGTTCAGATGCGCGCTGATCGAGTTGAAGCTGGCGCCCGGCGGCAGATTGAAGCCGGCGTCGTTGATCAGCAGGTTGGTCCGCGCCTGCAGCTGGAACTGGTAGCTGTCCGGCGGCGTGGCGGTGGCGGCGGTGGCGAGGGCAAGCCACAAAAGCAGGAAGGGTCGACGCATGGCGATCCGGAGTTCAGAGGTTCCTGCGGAGCTTGCCAGTGCGGACGCCGCGCTGGCCGAACCGGGTCGCGTGGTCGGCACCTTACGAGTCTCGACGTTGCAGCGTTTCGGTGCGCAGGACCCGGCCCAGCTCGGGCAGCAACTTGCCGTCGATCGGGACCGGGGTATGCGCCGCGCGGATGGCCTCGAAGCGTTCGGCGACGCAGGCGTAGCCGCAGGCATCGTGGTAGGTCACCTCGACGATGAGGTCCCAGTCGCCGGTCTCCGCCGTGTTCTCGAGCAGGCGATAGCTGGCGAACAGCCCGGCATCGACCGCCTTCGCGTCCATCACGAACCAGTTGGCGATCAGGAAGCGGGCCAGTCGGTCACGCTCGCCGGGCCGGGCCTGCAGATAGGTCTGGGTGATGACCGGGCTCGTGTTCTTCACGGGCGTTGGCGGACTGGCCAGCGCCGTGGGCAGGGTCGTTACGCCGCCGAGCATCAGTGCGGCCAGCAGGGCCCACCGCAGCGGGGTGAACGAGCTATCGATCGTGCGCATGCTTCGGTTTCCAGACGGACAGATCGCGCAGCGTAGCCGTCGGCGAGGTGCCATGGCATCCGCGCTGCGCAGGCTGGCGGCAGCGACGCTGACTCTGGACGATTCATACTGCGGCACTCCGTTCTTGAACCGTCGTTCGATGTTTCAGTCCCTCGGCAGGGCAGGGTGTGTCACGGCTGCGGGCTGGGCGTCGCTGCGTGAAGCTGGATTCGCGTTGCGGTGCGACGCTGGCCGGACCGGTCACTGATGTTCGGCCCGGAACTCGACATTCGTACTCTGTTGACCATGGTCGGCACGGTCAGTCTGATCAATGCCGCCTGGTTGCGCTGGAATCGTCAGTACGCCGAGTTCGCCGGGCTGGGCTTCTTTGCCGCCGCCAACGCCGCGCTTGCCTTCGGCATGTACCTGGTGTCGATGCGCGGGCAGCTGCCGGAACTGGCGACCACCGTGGTGGCCAATCTCGTGACGCTGTGCGGACTGCTGCTCAACCACGAGGGCCTTCGGCGTTTCGCCGGCGGCGCGTGGCCGGTGTGGCGCTCGCCGCTCTGGTTGCTGCTGCCGCTGGCCGTCGGCTCGGCGTGGTTCACCGTCATCGATCCCTCGGTCCACGACCGCATCCTGGTGTTCACCGGATGCGCGGCGCTGGGTTGCGGCTGGATCGCCGTCGAGCTGGCGCGTTCACGCGCTGCCGTCGCGCCGTACCTGCAGCCGGCCGCGTGGGTATTCGGCAGCTTCGCGCTGCTGCTGGCGCTGCGCTGGAGCTTCACCGCCGTGGAGGGACCACTGGATGACTTCATGAAGGCCGGTCGCATCCACGCACTGATGCTGATTGCCTACATTGGCTTCATCCTGTTCAAGGACCTCGCATTGTTCGATGCCACCGTCGCGCGCGTGGTGGCCGAGAGTCAGCGGCTCGCCGACACCGACTCGCTGACCGGGCTGGTCAATCGCCGGGTGGCACTCGCGCGCGGCGCCCGCCTCATCGACGACACCCGCCAGCGCGGACGATTGCTGTCGGCGATGATGATCGACGTCGATCGCTTCAAGTCGATCAATGATCGCCACGGCCACGCCGTCGGCGACGTGGTTCTGGTACGCATCTCCGCGATCCTGGGTGCGGTGCTGCCGGCCACCGGCTTCGTTGCGCGGGTCGGGGGCGAGGAGTTCCTCGTGCTGCTGCCGGACACCTCGATCAGCGAGGCTGCCGCGCTCGCCGAGCGCATGCGGCAGGCGCTCATCACCCATGTCTGGCCGGATCCGCCCGGCGAGCAACAGTCGGCCAGCTTCGGCGTCGCCGCCGCGGATGCCGACTCCACCCTCGACGAGCTGATTCTCCGCGCCGACCGCGCCCTGCTGGTCGCCAAGTCGTCAGGGCGCGACCGCATCGTCGTCGACCCGGGTCGCCCGGATCACGCGACCGGGATCGCCCGGCCATCGGCCGGCTGACGGAGGAGTACGGTCAGGCGGCAATGGTCGCGACCAGCAGCGCCGCTACCAACGCGCCGGCGGCCGCGGTCACGAGGCCCACCTGCGGCAGGCCCAGCGCCAGTGCCCCGAAGAAGGCCGCAAAGGCCCGCAAGCCGCGGACCATGCCCCGATAGAGCGTGGTGACCGCCGCCGCGCCGCGCGAGCGGTGGGTGGACACCGCCAGCACGCTGCCCAGCACCGGGAAGGCCGCCAGCAGGCCGCTGGCCGCGTCACCGACGACGGCCGCCACGCCGGTCACGGTCAGCGTCAGCAGGGCGCCGGCCAGCATGCGCCAGGGCAGATCGTCGCCGGCGGTCGCCTGGGGCGGTGCGGTCGGTGCGGCGGAAGGCAGCAGTCGCGGTGTCAGCAGCAGCGCAGTTACCGCCGCCGCCAGCGCCGCGAGCAGCGTCTGCGGCAAGCCCAGTAACGCAAGTGCGGCCAGCAGCCAGGCGCCGAGCGCACCGGTCAGCGCGATCGGCCAGGCCCAGCGTCGGGCGAGGTGGCTGTAGGCCACGCCGAAGGCCAGCAGCGCGGCAATCGCGGCCAGGGCCGCCGTCGCTGCGGCTTGACCGAAGCTCACGCCCTGTTCGTGGGCCAGGAGCAGCACGATCGGGCCGGCCACCACCGGCAGTCCGGCCAGTCGGCCCGCCACGCCCGGACCGAAGCGGCGGCCGGCCAGCGTGACGCCGGCCAGCACCAGCGGTACCAGCGTCAGCTTCAGGAGCAGCAGCGACGTCACGGGACCGACTCAGCCCCGGCCGCCGAAGCTGTACATCGTCGCCGCTGCAGCCTCAGCGCCACAGGCGCGATAGAAGGCACCGGCTTCGGCCTCGTCTTCCGCGTCGGCGAAGACGAACACGCCGAGCAGTCGCTGCCCCGGATCCTGCGCCAGCACGAACTCCAGCAGCGCGCGGCCCACGCCCTGCCGGCGGTGCGATTCGGCCACCGCGAGGTCGTAGATGAAGAGTTCGACGCCGGCGGCGCGGGTCATCGGCAGCACGTGCGCCGTCAGCCCGCCGATGACGCGGGCGCCGTCGAAGGCCGCGACGCTCCACAGATCCGGGCGGGCGAGCAAGGCGTCGACCTGCGTCGGACTCAGCGCCGGGCCAGTCCGCAAGCGCCGCGTACAGCTGCGCGGCGGCCTCGGTGTCGGCCGGGCTCAGTCGACGAATGGGCCAGCTCATGCGCGGACCTCGATCGAGTACGCCCGCCCGCCGCCGCCGGAAGGCCGCCTATCGTGCAGCTCCCCCGGATTCACGAAAATCACGTCGCCGCGCTGTGGCCAGTGGCGACGCAGCCCGTATCGCGACGAGTACTCGCCCGCGTGCAGCAGGCCGATGCACAGGTGCTCGTGGCTGTGCGCGGGAAAGCTGAAATCCTGCAGCCGCGCCTCCACCCGCAACACCCCCGCCCGCACGGTCGTTTGTGCAAGCAAGTGGTTCACCGGAGCGGTGATGGGAGTCTTGCGGGGCATGCTGGGCAGCTCGGTCGCGATGTCGGGGCTGGCCGCGACGATAGCGCTCGTACAGGTCCTGCGTTGAGGGGCGCAACCGTGCTACCGAAGATTGTCCGCCTGCTCGGTGACCCAAGCGGATTGGCTTATGCTGGCGCTTGAAACCGGGCGCCGTCGGGCGGCGCGCGCACGAGGATTGATAGTCGGAGCACTCTGAAATGGCCAAAATCCGTTATTGCTGGCGTTGCAGAATCGACGTTCCTCTGCTGGAGGAAGCCGAATGGCTCGAAATCGAGCCCCTGCTGCGCGCGGACTACAAGGCCACTCAGCAGATTCGGGCCGAAAAGGGCCTGGGTTTGCGCGAGGCGCTTGCGGATTTGCAGTCTCGAGCGTGTGAGCGGTTACGCGAGCTGACGGGTTTTACTGAGCAGAATTTCAACGCGATCTGGCACCATCGCCTCGCCGAATTCGGCCCCGAATGCCAGATGTGTGGGCATCTGCTACGGACGCCACGTGCCAGCTATTGCGCCCAGTGCGGAACGCCACGAGACGCAGCGCACGATGCGGCAGTGGCCTTGCCGGATGCCCGCACGGACGCTGACGCAAACCGCTGAATCGTCCGCGGCGCTGACGCAACGCGAACGGCATGGTGAAAGTCAGCTCCCCGAAGTGGTTCGCTTGATGCGGCTCAGCGTTTCGAATGACAGACTTTCTCGGTGACGCGGTTGTCGCCGAATTTCGGGCTCAGGAGAGTTCCCAGGCCGAATTCAGCCGGCTTGGTTGCTGCTGAATCTGCCGCTGCATCGGGTGCCTCGATGATCCAGACGCAGGACTCCGACTCGGTCAATTGGCCGACGACCTCGTAACGCTTGCCCGCTTCCGGCTGAAAATCCACCAGCCCCTCGACCTGCAGGAAGTTGCCGGCCATTCGGCTCGCGATTTCCAGAATCGGGGCGGCACTTTGGTGGGTGCCCACCAGCTTGACGCGCATGCTCCGGACGGGTACGCGGCGGACGGTCAATACGGTGGACAGACTGAAACCCTGGCCGTAGCTGGCTTGCGAGGACTGACGCAGCGCATTGTTGATCGGTTTTCCGTCGATCTCTACCGCAGCAAACAGCTTGGCCTTGCTGCCGCTTTCGTGGGCACCGGTATCGGCCAGCCAGACGACCGGGCCGACGTAGTCGGCGGGGACCGGGCTCGACGTGGTCGCGCAAGCGCTGAGCAGGAGTCCCAGGCTGGCTGCGATGGCCAGCGCCGTCGGCCGCTGACCTCGGCCTGCCACGCGATGAGACGAAACCGGCGCCAGTGGCTCGCGCTTCCGTCGGTGGGCATTGCCGACCATTCCTCGAACCACGGCGCGGATCATGTCGATCTCATCAGGAAACGTTGGCGACAGCTTGCCACGCATCGGTGGATCCGGGCAGCCATCGCCCGTATCGCGGCGCCAGACTTCGCAGGCGTCGTGGCGGTGCGGCGCTTCGTCAGTTGGCAACGCCACGCCGCACCACCACCGTGAGCGGCCAGCGCACCCGGCGCAGGCTCTCGCCCCACACAGGCCGCAGCGTCTGCGCCAGGTCCGGCAGCGGATCCCGCCCCAGGGTGGTGCGATAGCGCTGGACGGCCGACCAGCTGCCGAGGTAGTCGAGCAGGGCATCGAGGGTCCAGTCCAGCGCCATTTCTAAGGGCGGCGCTTCGACGACGTGACCCGGGAATGCGATGCCGACGTAGGCCGCGTCGATGAGCGCGCGCTCGGGCGGCCAGTACTGGCCGACGACGCCGTGTTCGAAGGCGAGCAGGAGCGGGTCGATATCGGGGCTGACGGTAAGCAGGCCGTAGCACACCGCCACATACAACCCGTCGGGTTTCAGGACGCGGGCGACTTCGGCGTGGAAGGCCGGGATGTCGAGCCAGTGCAGGGCCTGGGCGATCAGCACGAGGTCGGCGCTGGTGTCGGGCAGGCTGCAGCGTTCGACGGGCTCGACGGCGTATTGCACGCTGTGGTGCGGACGAGCGGCGGCGATCTGCGCGGCGCTGGCGTCGGTGGCGTGGACGCGGGCGTAGTGGGCGGCGAGCGCCACGGCGGCCTGGCCGTTGCCGGTGCCGGCGTCCCAGGCGAGGTCGTGGCTGGCGGTCTGGTTCGCCAGCCACTGGAACAGCTCGGGCGGGTAGGTCGGCCGCGCGCGGGCGTAGGCCGCGGCGTGGCCGGAGAAGTGGTCGTGGAAGCCGTGATTCACGCCGCGGGGGTGGGCTGGGTGCCGGCGTTCGTGGGCGCGGTGGCAGTGCCCGACGCGTCAGCGGCGGGCTGGACGCTGGCGCTCGTGGAATCCACGGCTTCGGTGCCCGTCGGGGCGTCCCGCGAGGTTTCGGCGCCGGCTGGGTCGGCATTCGCGAGCGCCACGGCCTCCGGCGGCTCGGTGATGGCCGGTGCTGCGTCGCCGGTGTCGAGCGCCGGGGGTGGTGCGGGCGGCGTGGCCCGGATCACGCCCGGCATCCGCCCCAGCGGCTGACCCATGCGGATCGGCCGGTCGGGCTGGATCGATTCGGCGAAGTCCAGCGGGAAGCCGGCGACGATGATGGCGGTGGAGCCCATGTTGAAGCGGCCGAGCTCGTCGCCCTTGGCGAAGCTGCGGTCGTGGCGGGTGCGGTGGATGCGGCTGGCGTAGGGCGGGGTGTGGACGCCGCCGAAGACGGTTTCGATGCCGGACACCAGGATCGCGCCGACCAGCACGACCGCCAGCGGGCCGCGTTCGGTCTCGAAGACGCACACCAGCCGCTCGTTGCGGGCGAACAGCCGCGGGATGCTCTCGGTGGTCCACGGCGCGACCGAGAACAGCCGGCCGGGGACGTGGACGGCGTCGGTCAGCCGGGCGTCGCAGGGCAGGTGGACCCGGTGGTAGTCGCGCGGGGAGAGATACACGGTGGCGAAGCTGCCGGTCGGAAAGCGGGCCGCCAGTTCCGGGTCGGCCAGCAGCTCCTCGACGGTGTAGCTCAGGCCCTTGGCCTGGAAGATGCGGCCCTGATCCAGCGGGCCGGCCTGGCTGATCGCGCCGTCCGCGGGCGACACCATCACGTCCGGATCCGGGGCGATCGGACGGGCGCCGGCCTTCAGCGCGCGGGTGAAGAAGGCGTTGAAGTGCGGGTAGGCGTCACGGCCCGGGGCTTCGGCTTCCGACAGGTCGATGCGGAATTTCCAGCTGATCTGGTCGATCAGCAGGTTCTTCCACGGCGCCCAGGTGATGCGGGTGGCGTAGTGGACGATGCGGGACAGCAGCTGGTGCGGCAGGGCGTACTGCAGCGCCACGCCGAGATCGCGTTTCAGGCTCATGGTTCCTCGCGGTCCGACCCGGGGCCGGAAAGGGTGGATCAATCTTCCAGCAGGCTGCGCAACATCCACGCGGTCTTTTCGTGGACTTCGAGTCGGCGGGTCAGCAGATCGGCGGTGGGCTGGTCGTTGG
>Ga0209812_10000198_pt1 | contig 55773 bp, 52 predicted proteins | sample JI71714BDNA_FD_187502 | JGI IMG/M metagenome (GOLD analysis project Ga0209812, IMG submission 187502) | Wastewater effluent complex algal communities from Wisconsin, to seasonally profile nutrient transformation and Carbon sequestration -... | ecosystem: Engineered > WWTP > Effluent > Algae...
TACTGATTTATGAATTATTACAAGGGGAGCTACTTCTATACCACTAACAAGACATGATGCATCATTGATGTTGTATAGAGCATATCAAAATCAATCATTTATTGTTGATGATGTGAGTGATTCATTTGTTCTTGATGAATAGTATGTAATTGTTTTATGTATAAGACCCATGCATGATGTGCATGGGTTTTTTGTAGTTATGTGTGAGTAGCATTAGTAATATATGATTATTGCGTGTGGTTGTGTGAGGTTTTATTGGATAGAATTTGACAGAATAGTGAGCAATGACTATACTTTGATGAGATGATGATATTTATTTTTTATTATATGTTTCGATGGCTGTCGCACAAAGCTTATATACCCAAAATCTTCAACTTGCAATCAATAAGTCAGATATTGTGAAGATTTTTGATAACTTGCTTACGATTGCGGTAGAAAATGGTGCCTCAGATATCCATATTGAACCATATGAAAATTATTGCCGTATCAGGCTTCGTATCGATTGATTGTTGGAAGATATTATGCAATATCCTAAGACATTACATTCTAATGTGATTGCAAAATTTAAAATTGAATCTGGGCAGATGAGACCAGATGAGCAGCGCATTCCACAGGATGCGAGAGTGTCTACGATTACACTCACAAGTAAAGAGATTGATCTTCGTGCTAATACGCTACCAACTGTATGGTGAGAGAAGCTCGTGATGCGTATTGTCGATAAATCAAAAAAAACACCCCCATTGGAGGCTTTAGGTATTGAATGATCCAATAGTGCTATTATTCAAAGAAATCTTACTTATCCTAATGGTATTATCATTAATTCATGACCAACTGGTAGTGGTAAAACAACGACTCTGTATGCAGCATTACATAAGATTAATAGAGTATGAGTAAATATTACCACTTATGAAGATCCGGTGGAATCTCGTATTGATTGACTCAATCAAAGTCAGATTCGTGCAGATATTGGATATAAGTTTGCAGATGGTTTGCGTGCTTCTCTTCGTCAAGATCCAGACATTGTAATGGTTTGAGAGATTCGTGATTGGGAAACGCTTGAAACTGCGATGGAGGCAGCCATGACATGACATCTGGTATTTAGTACAATTCATACCAATTCATCAGCTGAGACTATTACAAGAGTAATGAATATGGGAGCGCTTAATTATCAGATTACTGGTACATTCAATCTTGTGATTGCTCAAAGACTATGCCGTAGAGTCTGTGACCAGTGTAAGGCATTTCAAGTAATGAATGATTTGAGGTGGAGGGATTATTTGGCTTTTGCTCAGGATAGTTTGACTTCAATGGTTCCAGAAGCACTACAAAGGGAGTTAGAGCTACGTAAGATTGATCAAGCTACATGGAAGCAATTTATTGATGAAGGTAAGTTAATTGTAGGAACTGGTAAGCTTGCTGACTGATCAGTGTGTTCCAAATGTGGTGGTAGTGGATATAAATGAAGAATATGAGTTTATGAGATGATGGAGTATGACGATGAGATCAAAAATCTTTTATTACAAGGTAAAACTGCTATTGATATTGAGGCTTATGCACTCAAACAAGGTATGATGAATCTTGAACGTGATGGTATTTTTAAGTCAATTGAAGGTCAGATTACGTTGGAGGAGGTGTATAGAATTGTAAAACATAAATGGTTGGACAAAGACAAGCAAGATGCATATACGATTGCTGCTGCACAAGCAAAAGAGGAAGCAGAGCGTATTTTGTTACAGCAATCTAATATTTCATAGCCCTTTGTGAATAGGATGTGACATTGGTGATTTGTAAAGTTAAATGTGGTTGCAAATTGTTATGATAATCATAGACATGAGCTATTATTATAATAGCTTTTTTTAAATATGATAAAAAAAATAGTAACATTGATGATGGCAGTGCTAGTATGTGGTATTGCTGTAGCACAATCTAATAATCCAGTAGTACAAATTGTATGATATGATGCTGTTTGATGATTGTATCCCAATATGGTATGATGGGGTAGTGCGTCTATTATTTCTAAGGATGGTCTTATTTTAACCAATAATCATGTTGTCGACAATGGCCTTGGTTCAACGTTGCCTTGATTTTCAATTTGTATTACCGTTGATGATACACAGCGTCCCAAATGTCTTTATACCGCTCGTTTGGTAGCTCGTGATATTCGTAGAGATATAGCATTGCTTCGTATTGATCCGGTAGATATTTTTGGCAATAATGTGGATTTTGCTAATCTGACAACGATTGAGCTTGATTATGACTATGTTCCTAAGGCTCAAGATGTTGTAGTGGCGATTTGATATCCATGGGTATGAGCAAATACGATTACCAAGACACAGTGAGTTGTTGCTGGTACACAGCCATATAATGATGTGATGTATATTAAAACAGATGCTTTGATTGCTGGCGGTAATAGTGGTTGACCACTTGTGTTAAACAACAAAGTGATCGGTATTAATACATTTGGTATGGGTGATTCGTTTGATCCATCATTGGGGTATGCTCTATCTGTAGCCGAGATCAAAGAGTTTATTGAAGTACACAAAACCAAGTCAGTATTGCCGGTTTCTTCGTCATTATGATTTAGTGAATATCTTCGTAATTTGCAAACTATTAATACGAATCGTCGTGTGAGTGATGATTTTATTTCAATGAAATTTGAAGCTTCGTATCAGGTTACTCACTATATTCCTCAGTTGCAATTAAGATGAGAGATTTCAAATCCTGATATTTATCATGTTCAGCAATTTAATATTCAGCGTATTAATGTACCAAGATTTAAAGACAAAAAGCAGCAAGAATATTTTCTCAAGAATCAGATGCAATTATATTGAGGAGGAGGACGATGGACCGAAAAACTTAAAACAAGAATGATTGGATGATTGGAATTTTATGAACCTATCTATGAGGCTGATCCAAGTGGTGGTGAATGATATTGATATAAGAGATATTTTACCGTTGTAGATGGTACCATGGTTATCATTGCACTGTATGCGCCATTAGGTGATGCTAATACACAGGATCAAGTAAAGGCTAATATTGATTCATTTTTGTCTACGATTAGTTTTGGGTCCCTTTCGCAATTACCAAGACAGGAATTCAAGCTTGCTCAGCCATCAGTACATATTCCAGTGACTGACACTTCAGTGGTGGATCTTTTTGGTCAATTGTGATGGTGATTTAGTGAGTATTATTGATGGTCTTCAAATTATGTACGTTATCTCGATAATCTTTATGAAACAATCTCTTTTTCTCTGAGTCCCAATACAATAGGTGCAGGCAAGGGCAAGACTCCACAGCAACTCCTTGATGCTGATATAGCTGCATGAGGATCCACTATATTGGCAAAATGATTGGTAAGTTATTATGGAAATAATTGATATATGGTTTGTCGTCAACCTTATTGGTCTGAGATAGTAGATGAATTGTGACGTAATCGTACGATGGCTGAGTGTACTATGAATATTATTGTTTGATTGAGGAAGGAATATATTGCTACCTTGAAATTATTTGTTCTTAGTACAGCTCTTGAGTCTCGCAAGAGTGAATTGTTTGAATTTGTTGATATGGTAATGCGTCAGCTTGGTGATCCTACAAAGTGAGTGACAGTGGCTGATACATTACGTTTACAGCAACAGGGTGATATTTTTACAGATCTGAGTGATCAGGATCCAGCGTTTCAGAAATTTGCTCGTCAGTTGGCTACATGGTGAGCACTTAAAAATCGTCCATTGTTTGATGGTGATTATGCTTTGTTGTGGCAAGATTTTGTCCCACTATACCTGAAATTAGTATATAATAAGTCAATGAATGATGTATGGAGCGGTACGCAGACTTATGCTGATGTGGTGGCTCGTTTGCCATATAACCCTAAATCATTTGTTCCAGTTAATCAGATTTCTTATTTTCAATTAATGTTATCGGTGATGCTCGCTTGAGTCTCGTATCATGATTTTAGTGAATATGGTTTACATCGTTTTGAGCGTTTACAGGATTCAATATATCAGCGTGAGCGAAGTCAGATTCAGGAATGGGAATATTCCATCTATGGTAGTCGTCGTATTGATTTGTATGAGGCTTTTGGGTCGGTAGGGTATTGGGTAAGTGATTATCAAGTGTTATATAATCCTGTAACATTACAACTCACAAAAATTCCTCTTGCATCGCGCGATCGTATACAGTTGAGCCTTGGTGTTCCAATGCAGCAGATTGTATCGCAGCAGATGATGGCTTCATGTTATAGTTCATCACAAACAATGCTTTCTACTGATTGCTTGAGAATGTGGCAGGATCAGGTGTCAGCTTATGCCTCATATGCTGTATTGACAAAAGGTGATGCTATCACAATGTTGAGTTCAATGATCGATGTGTGACTATTTGAGTCGTATTGGGCACAAAAAAAACAGACACAGGTGGATGATAGCATGATAGTTACTGAATAGTATGATAGATGTAAGTATGGTGTACTTATATTCTAGTGATAATTGCAAATTATGTATCTGATCAGTATACTTGATATGTTTATTTTTTTATGATAGTAGTATGAGGATTGAAATTGAACATGCTGTGTGATTGTTGCAACAGTGACAGTTGGTAGCGTTTCCAACAGAGACAGTGTATGGATTGTGAGCTTTGGCAACTGATCAACATGCTGTAGAGTCGGTTTATCGTATTAAGCATAGACCATTGGATAATCCATTGATTTGTCATTTTGCTTCAGCATATCATATTGAACAATATACAACATCTATACCAGAGTACTGGCATGTGTTGGTATCTCATTTTAGCCCTGGCCCCGTATCGTATTTGCTTGAATGTGTTGATGATCGCTTGGTGCATGCGACAAGATGATCTCGCCATGTGCTATGTCGTATTCCTAACCACCCTTTAACATTACAGCTCATTGATAGGGCTCATAGTCCAATTGTGGGACCCAGTGCTAATCCATCGGGTCAACCTAGTGCTACAAATGTGGCAATGGTAGAAGAATATTTTGGTGAACAAATGTGTGTTGTAGATGGTGGATCTTCGCTCATTGGTTTGGAATCCACGATTATTGATTGTAGGCATCGTGATCGTATTGTTATCATGAGACCTGGTCAGATTTGTGCAGATGATATTCAGCAGCTTTTGTTGCATGCAGGTTACTCAATTCCTGTATCATATGCTAATCAACATGATGCAGTAGTACCATGATCCAAATATCGTCACTATAGCCCTCAGACCATTATTTACAAAACTACTACACGAAATCCAATCCATGATCGTGGAGATATTGCATTGATTGCGCCTACTGAATTGTTGCAGTGTATTAGTACTACAGAGGTAACATATCGTATTGATTTGGGATCAATGTATTCACCAGGACTGATCGCTCATAATTTATATGCTAATCTTCATCAACTTGATAAGCTAGGAGTAAGACATGCTTATTTATTGATGCGACCATTGTCCGATAATGGTATTGAGTTAGCTCTTTCCAATAGGTTATCTAAGGTGGGAGAGTGGAGAGCAGAGTAAATCATAGACCCTGAACAACTTGATCATGAGCATATAATCATTATATATAATCTATGATTAAAACTCTCGCCATTGAAACTAGTTGTGATGATACATCAGTAGGAATTGTAACCTATGAGGATGGTATTTGGGCTAATCCGATATTGCATACTTACTCACAGACTCATGAACATCAGCATTATGGTTGAGTAGTTCCAGAGATTGCTTACAGACTTCATGAGGAAAAAATTATCTGACTACTTGAAGAGATTGGGTATGATGAGATTCAGTCTTGTGATTGCATTACAGTCACAAAAGAGCCATGATTACCATGATCATTGATAGTGGGAAATACAGTAGCAAGTTTTTTGGCTGAGTTATATTGCAAACCTATTCATAGGGTCAATCATGTTCATGGTCATCTGATGTCTTTGCTCTTGGACAGAAATGATACTGAGTGTCCGCTCCCACGACTGATACTGACGGTGAGTGGTGGACATAATGAGATTTATTATATACAGGATAAGAACAAGAATAGAGAACAAGGCTCTATTGTGCTATTTACTATTGAGAGGATTTGATATAGTCTGGATGATGCTGCTGGTGAGAGTTTTGATAAGGTAGCAAGAATGTTAGGTGGAACATACCCGTGATGACCTTGGATCGAACAGATGGCTAAGTTTGGTCAGTCAAGACCTGATATTCAGTTTAAGAGAATTTTGCTTGATGGGAAATGAACATGACAAAGTCAGATTACGATTGATGCGAATCATCTCAATTTTTCATTTTCAGGGATGAAGTCACAAGTTTATAACTATCTTCAAAAACATCCACTTGAGATCCTGAGTGAACAAGATGTTGCTGATATTTGTCTAGAGTTTAGTGAGTGTGTGAGTGATATTTTGGTAGAGAAAATCACATGGGCAACACAGAAATATGAGTGTAAGACGGTATGATTGGTAGGGTGAGTAAGTGCCAATGATAGATTATATGAAAAATTATGTCAGAAATTGCCTACAATACAGTGCCTCAGACCAGTCAAAAAAGTCTATAGCACCGACAATGCTGCGATGATCGGAGTGGTAGGAATATTAAATCACAAAGCGTAAATTATAATATATAGTATCTTTTCTTATAAATTTATAAAGCAAATGAGTCAGGTAGAATGTATTGACTGTCATAGTGACCACGTACTGAAGAATGGTGTCTTGCCATCAGGTGGTCAAAGATACCATTGTGCGGACTGCGATGGGCATTTTAGCTTGGGTGGAAAGAGAAACACTTATACACCAGAGTTTAAGAAAGCAGTAGTAGAGGCATATTTGCATAGCTGACTACCTGCGAGGTCGGTCGCTGCTCAGTATGATGTGTCACTGTCTACGATTGTCTTGCGAGCGAGACAGCATAAAAAAGCATGCGATACCTGCCAGCATCACTAGTGCTGGTTTTTTTGTTCTCAAAATATAGTGTATCGAATGTGAGGAAGATTGTATTGATTTTGAGGAATACTTAGTTATTAATATCCTCAGTATCGATACATTAAATCATGTGAATTAACTTTCTCAAACCCACCAATACGCAGGCTACACGGAAAACAGTTCGTGGTATGGTTGCTAAAAATTTGATTGCATTGATGTTGACTGGACATCCTTTGGGTTTGATCGAAAATATGATTCATACTCCTATTGATTGGATTATTAATAAGAAATTTTGTACTGATAGTAAATTGTTTAATATGTGAGTACATGTTGTGACATGTATGGGTGTAGATAGCTTTGCTCCCCATGATATAGGTAATGAAATCGCTGAGACGCTCATGAGTGATGAATGATGACATTCACATGGGTCAGCAGCTAGTGATGTAGCGCCGAGTCCTGTCTTATCTTTGGATGAGTTATCTGTATCTAGTGATGTATGAGTGGATGTAGTAGCTGATACTTGACTAACCGACGTGCCAGATAGTACTGAGGGATCTGGTGATAATATTACTTCTGAAGTTTCACAGCCCATAGCTGAACAATCAACGCCCCCATCCAATAAACTCAAAGCGTTACTTCAAGCGAAGGCACAAGAAATGTCTAGGGTACTTGAGATATCGTGAGTGGATGGATATGATGCAAGTACCTGACAATTTGCTCAAATGTATCAGGCTGCAGATGCTCAATGATTAATTGATCACACATGACACAATCATGCTCCTGGAGAATCTCATGCTGGACATAGTCATGGAGATGGACACATTCATGATACTCATGTTGATCATGCTGGACACGATCATAAACATGGCTGACATGGCTTGATACCTGTATTATGATGAGCGATTGTGGAGGAATATGGTCCCAATATGTACAAGATTACCAAGCAGAGAACTCAATATCTGTGGGATAGAATATTCAATCTGACCCCTGCTAGTGATACTACGATAGTGAAGAAGTCAGAGTTAGCAACACTAGGTAATAAGGAAGTATCAAAACCCAAAGGCAGACAGATAAAGTTTGAACCAAATATTATGTGAGAGACCCAAAAGCAATCTTGACCTAAACTTATGTCAGCAACTACGGATCGTGCAATGGCTGCGTAAATTTTATATTATTATTAATAATACTTATGTGTAAGCAAAGACAATGAATATGATGATGAAGCCCTACTGAATGATGAAATGATAACAAAGTATGATCATGTGGTGGTGTGTGTGCCTTATGTAATAAAAAAATAGCTCCTGATCTTACTGCTATTCTTGATAGCACTACTTTCTGAGCTAATGAGCAAATTGAAACTTTACCTATTCCATGAGACGAAGATGCATAAAACTCCTATCACGATTATCTCCTGATTTCTCTGAGCTGGTAAGACGACCTTGCTTAATCACCTTCTTGCAAAGCTCAAGCATCTCACAATAGCTCTTGTGATCAATGAGTTTGGGGCGGTAGGGTTTGATGCTGACTTGGTCACGACCTCTACCGAGGAGAAGATTGAACTTGCAAGTGGGTGTATGTGCTGTACTGTTCGCAAGGATTTTATGGAGACAATCATCAAGCTGACTGACCCGCAATGAGTCAGATATGATCATATTATCATCGAGACATCATGACTTGCTGATCCGTATGCGATTGCCCAGACCTTTCAGTCGGTTGAATTTGCTCATGCGAGGCTAGATGCGATTATCACGGTGGTAGATGGTCTCAATTATCAACACTCAATCTTGGAGACCAATCATCTTTTTATGGATCAGATTGCGACTGCTCATATTGTAGTGTGTAATAAGATTGACGATCTGACTGAGTCTCAGTTGAGTGTGATGCATCAGATTATCCGTCGTATCAATAACTGGTGTACAATTGTGGATGCTATCTGAGGTGAGCTGGATGTGAGATATATCACTGATATGGTGGATAGTGATGTGCAGAGCTGATTTGCGTCATATCATAGAGATAATGCTGAACATCAACATAATAATAACATCAGACAACACACCTTTACTACTGATCATAGAATCAATACCTATAAGCTTGAGGAAGTGATATGAATGTTGCCTCCTACGATCTTCAGGATCAAGGGTATTGCATATCTGGATCAGATGAAGAAGCCCTTTGTGATTCATAGAATATGATCTCATCTAACGATTGAGCAATATGAGTGAACGAGTGTTATTGAGGATTCTCAGTTTGTGTTTATTGGGAACTTTGAACCAGATCAGAGACTTGTGATTGACAAGATTATGGATACCACATTACAATATGATGATTTTCGTGATGTTCCTTTTTAGATATATTTTATTCTTTTCCCTTTATGCTGATGAAACAAATCCCTGTAACCGTCTTATCATGATTTCTATGAGCTGGTAAAACAACTTTACTCAAGCATATTTTGCTCAATCGTCAAAATCTCAAAGTCGCAGTCATCGTCAATGATATGGCAGAGATCAATGTCGATGCAGATATCATCTCCAATGCAGTCAGCCTGAGTCAATCTGAAGAAAAACTTGTCGAGATGAGTAATGGATGCATTTGTTGTACGCTACGTGAAGATCTGCTCGTAGAGGTTAAGAAGCTATGTGAGCAGGGGAGTTATGATGCGATTGTGATCGAGTCCAGTGGTATCAGTGAACCGATCCCAGTAGCACAAACTTTCTCCTATCAAGATGAGGAATCTGGGATTGATCTGACTCAGTATGCGGTGATCGATACGATGGTGACGGTAGTAGATAGCCTCAATGTACTCAAGGATCTATATCTATGAGATGATCTCCAGGCTCGCGATATGGCACTAGGGGAGGAAGATACTCGTACGATTGCACATTTACTCACTGATCAGATCGAGTTTGCCAATGTGATTGTGATCAATAAGTGGAGTATGGTAGATACTGATACACAGCGTCAGATCATGGGTACGATCAAGGCGATGAATCCACTCGCTCAGGTGATCACGACTGACCATGGAGTAGTAGAGCTGGATCGTGTGATCAAGACGGGATTGTTTGATTTTGATCAGGCAAGTCAGATGGCTGGCTGGATCCAAGAGTTTCAGCGTTGACCAGAGCATCACACTCCTGAGACGGTAGAGTATGGGATCACGAGTTTTGTCTATACTAGACATCGTGCGTTTGATCCTGATAGGTTCTGGGCACTGATCGAGAGGTGACTGCCGCATGTCGTCAGAAGTAAGGGGATTCTCCGGATGTCTGACCGTCCTCATGAGGGACTGTCACGATCACAGGCTGGTAATATGGTCGTGGCTGAGCCTGGTGGTAGATGGTTATATGCGATGTCTCACGCAGAACTGGAAGAGTATGGAGACGATGAAATTATGCAGCAATATGAGTCGTATGCCAGCTATCCAGACGGAGACCGTAGGACTGAACTGGTGATCATCGGAGTAGATCTGGATAAGGAAATGATTGAGCAGGAGTTGGATCAGTGTTTGGTGTAGGTAGCTATGTCTATCATGAGATGTTTATTATGTGTTATTGTTTATTATCATTGAATTGTTATACTTATTTACTAGTTATGTATTAATTGTGTAATTTTATTCTTTTTGTAGAGATATGTCTCAGTGTATAATTGGTGGTCAGCGAAAATTTACAGTGTATTGTTGTCCACTGACGTTTCCTTTTCAAATTGCATTACATACACGAGTAGTGATTACTTGGCCCGATGGTAGTACTGACAAATATGAGGTACATATGTTTAAAAATCCCTATGATCCTGGTTTGGGGTATTTGTATCATAATGATGGATTACCGCATATGGGTATTGAGATATATCCAGGTATCAAGAGTTTGAGATATAAGGGTACTGTGTTATATCATATATGATGATGATTGGGTAGTGATGCCTATAAGATATGTCAATGGGTAGCTCAGCATATTGATCATTATGAATATAAGCATCTATATAGACACTTACCTTGACCGAATTGCAATACGTTTGTACAGTGGCTTGTGGATCACATTTGAGATACTTCTTGTGTTCTTCCTTGGAATGCACTATGAAAATGATATTCCTGTCGTCAGAAATATAGCAGCATTATGTAGTATGTATTTGCTATAGTTACTCTAATTATAGGTTAGTGTATATGATAAAATACTATTTGGTATAAAATAATAAACCCATCGGATGATGGGTTTTTGGGGAGTTGATAAGAAGGATTATATCCATATCTAACGTTTTTCATTCATCTAACGTCCCTGATGTTTATCTGAAGTTCAGCTATGCTGAATTTGAGAGAGCCTAGTGAATTAGATAGATCTGTTCAAAGATCCGTTAAGGCTAGCGAAGTGAGAGTCGCTCAAAAATTTACTCTGAAATGTATGTAAAACGTGGAACTTCTATTCCATCAATTATTATATTTTCAAAAAATATTTTCTTTGGCCTAACCCGAAGAGCATCTTTTCCAAAATCATTGGAGTCATACAAGGCACGATACAAAACCAACTCTTCCAGAGTTTCGCTGTGTCTTGCGATATCGATAACCTCATAAAGATTTCCTTTGTAGTGCTGATACTTTCCTTTTTGAAAATGTTCCACAATAACTTGAATAATAATTAAAAGTTTTGAGTTATTTCATCTAACGTACACCACTGATCCGATCGTCCGTAACGATAGCGAAGGATGTCGGAGCAGACTCGAAGTGCGAGCGACCTTGGGGGCGAGAGTCTTACTTTTGATATCATTATTAGTGACAAAAAAATTATTCCGCTTTTTTTATTATTTCCTTTTCATTTCAAGATTCGTCACTAGTTACTAATTGAACAACGCTCCATTTTCACATTTCTTTTTTCAAACTTATATAAACTGCTCAATTCTTTTTTTCTCAATCAATGTTTATTTGTAAATTCGCTTCTCACACTGGTCATGAAGTTGATATTTGTCACATTGGGAATAATCATGGTTCAACTTTTCAAAACTCAGATATTATAGTTTCATTGCTTGTTATAGTTTCAATAGCTAATTGATATGCTCAACTTCACTTTATCATAGAAGTAATAGAAAATATGAAAATTCAAGTAAAAAAAGCTATTCATCAAATAACTATTCAAATTCGAGCTATTATTGGTATTTTTTTCTTATAAACAATCATTTCACCGTAATCATTTGTCTTTTCTTCTCATTTTTCCAATAATAACTTAAAAAATATATAAATATTGTAGAAAGGTATCATCAAAAGGAAAAAATGACCTCAAGGTTTTCCTAAATCATGAAGTCTTTTTACTGTCAAATTTATCGTTATATAAACTATAAGTAATCACATTATAGGGAATATGAGTATTCAAGTAATTGCATTATCTCATTCTATAAGTAATCATATAACTGATATAAAAATCACAACAAAGATCCAAGATAGAAATGATCAAAAGACATACTCTCTTCTTGATATTCTTCATCCCCAATTAAATAAAGAATTGATTAATTTTTTCATTTGCAAATAAATTAAAAAATAGAAGTTTTTTTCCTTATAAAATCATTGCCACAAAAATATGTCATCTAACGTTTCTTGCTGGTCCGAAGTGCGTAGTGAAACGAAGCATTTTGGATAGCAAGTGTTGTCGGAGGCGAAGCCCGAGCGATTAGCAAGAGTTTATTTTTTGTCCTCGGGGTTGTCTAGATTTCCTTTATATTCTGTTTTATATCATTTGTTCGTCTTTGGACGAAGATCATTTGGATAATTGAAATCTGTTTTTATATCTACACTCGTCTTTTTTAAATTTTTAAATACATCATAAGGATTGTTTATTCATATCATATCATTTGTAATACTATCTCATTTATTCGTAGTTTCTCATGAAAAAATCTTTATCGTTCAAACTTTTAAGTAATTCTCTATTGGATTTACATTAACTTCTATATTTTGAATTTTATCAAAATCTATTGATTTATAATCTATTCATCGAAATCATCAGCGAATCAATACTCTTTTGTTAGTGTAAGCATAAATAGTGTTTGGGAAAACAAACCACAATCTAATCATATTTCAAATACTTAACCACAAAGGTGCAGAATGCAAAAGTATGAAAAAACTAAATCCATCTTTTTTTATAAATCAATAGTCGATAAAACCTCGTATTATTCATACTAACAAAAATCCAACTCATGTTAAAATGAATGGCAAAAAGGTCGGTTTCCCTGACCAAATGATTTTTTCATCATTGTCTAAAATGTGTTTAAAGATTTCTTTTGTCATAATGGTGTAGATATAAAAAATAAAAAATGTTTTTTCGTGAACAACTATTTAACCGTGAATTTCCATACAAAGGACAAAAAACAAATTTCACACAACTAGACGTTATGCAAAATGTTTTGCTTTTTTATACAATATTACGTATATTATGCGTAATATTTATCAAAATATCTTAATTATGCGATACGAAAAATATCTTATGCAACTATCTCAATAAATCAAGCCCTAATCTATCTATACCAAAAACCCATTGAATCTATATTTCAAATCCTTATCAGCTAGCTAATGAATAAATTAATCGCTCCTATCTGTATTGTGTTGCTATCAGTGATAGCGTTTTCTGCTACGCAGGCACAGGAGGAAGTGGTAGTAGATCGTGGATATGAGTGCTTCAATCTCGAGATCGCACAAGCACAACTCGCACAAGCACAAACCCAGTTTGCACAAGCTCGTAGCGATCGCAACTGGAGAGCAGTCAGACAAGCTCGTATATCAGTGAAGAATTGGGAGAAACTTTGTTCTCCTATGATGTAGTATTGTGGTTGGGTAGTGAGAGAAATTGTGTGATATGGTTATCAGTGATAGTGGGATTTAGTCATATGTGAAATACTACAGATCCATCTGGTAATTTTTCTGTTGCAAGCGAACATAGACGATGAATTCTTGCTAGTTCAAGCACATATCTTAGTCTTCTGTAGATAATTCATGTGTCTGATGTATCGCGCAATAGTTCATGATAATTGTCATAAGGGAGGACTATTTTGCATCATTTGCCAGCAACAATAGATGAGATAGTGTGGTGGAACTGTCCTCGAGAGATAATATCTTCTGGCGTAGGCTGGATGAGTATAGTCTTATGTCAGATGATATGATTGATTCATTCAATAAGGCTGACAAGTTGTGGTGCTAGTGTATCAGTGGTATATGGTAAGTTGCTATACCATAGATCGTCAATTCATGCTCACTTGCTGGATGTATGTTGGTGATCTGCAAATTCTTGTATTAATCTATGAATAAGTTCTTGATCTGATCCTAGAATATCATAGATTTGTTGGGCTGATTGTACTTGTGCGACATAAATAAAGCTATTATCTTTGAGTTTCATAAATTGATCTACGATCTGTCGTGGTAAAATACATTGATATCGATCATTCATGCTGTGAGGTTTGGTTCATGTGATCTGTTCAAATGTATTGAGATATGAGTTGGATCAGGTGATTCTGTGTGGTCATGCATGATGTGCCCAGAGAGCAAATCAAGGATCAATATCATAGCTGTCTATAAGATGATGCTGACTATAGCTTGCTACTACCATAGTAGAGTATGGATCATAGCGATCATTGGTGACTATGTCATCATGAGGATGTGCCTGTATATAGCGGCGATAGTCTATGCGCCATGTGTCAGGAATATATTGAAACAATCACTGTGCTTCAAATGTTCATTGTCCTGCTTTGGCGCGGGGATTGAGTTTGGATTCGAGTAGCGCTCGTCCACCAGTATAGTCCTGAGATGCATCTAGTTGTAAAGGATAGGGAGTTTGTTTGAGTAGTGGTCCAATATGATGATAGTGATTGAGAAATTCAGTGTTATTTGGTTGACAATCTTTGTGAGCAAGTAGGTTGGTCGATAGTGGCGTGAGGTGTTGTGTTAGTAGATTGGCAATTGATATATGTGTGCTATGGGTCCATGATGGTGGAGATACTTGTTTATTGGGTGTGAATGCTATTCATGGCATACATGTACCTATCATACTACTGCCAATCAGTTGCAATGCTTCTCTTCTTTTCATGAGCTAGCAATTAAGATATAAAGCATGATAGATGCTACAAATACATGAGTATTATGATTGATAGTATGACATATAGTGGGATAGAGATAGAATGCAAGAGATTTTGAGAGAACTATTTGCAACCCTGTGATAAATCAATAAAAGAAGAAGAGAAGAAAATCCTCCGGTCTGCGACCACCTACCGTCTAGCGGTACCAAGGTCCTTTCACAAGGAGGAACGAAAAATACCTTTCGCTTTTAGCTTTTAGCTTCTGTATTATGTCCCTCTATACCAAATACCGCTCACAGACCTTCGATGATCTCATGGAGCAAGATACCACCAAAGATATCCTCAAGCAACAGGTGATGACTGGTAAGGTCAATCATAACTATCTGTTCTTCGGATCCAGAGGTATCGGTAAGACGTCAGTCGCCAGGATCTTGGCCAAAGCGGTCAACTGTCTCGACCCACAATGAGGCAATCCGTGTAACACATGCGCCAACTGTGTAGCCATCAACGCGGGTCAGACGATGGATATTATCGAGATCGATGCAGCGAGTCATACTGGTGTGGACAATGTGCGTGAGGAGATCATCGGTAAGGCGGTCTACCCACCGTCGATGTTGCGCAAGAAGGTGTATATTATTGACGAAGTCCATATGCTCAGTAAGGGTGCGTTCAATGCGCTGCTCAAAATTATGGAAGAACCGCCCAAACACCTTATGTTTATCCTTGCGACGACTGATGCGCACAAGGTGCCAGATACGATCATCTCTCGTTGTCAGGTGTTCAATTTCCGTAAGATTACGAGGGATGGTATCGTAGCAAGACTTGCATTTATCTGTGCATCAGAAGGTCTGACTTGTGAGCGTGATGGTCTTGAGTTGATTGCTCGTCTGGCTGAGGGTGGTATGCGTGATGCGGTCAAGTATCTGGAGCAGGTGAGTGTTTTGTGAGATATCACAGCGAGTAACGTCGCATCGTTCCTCGGTATTTCACCCATGCAGACGATCGAGTGATTTGTCAAAGCATGAGTTACTGGTGATCGTGCGACGATGCTCTCATTGATCGATGAGATTGCAGGGCAGACGATCGATATTAGCAACTTCGTCAAGGACTGTCTGTCCTACCTCGATCAGGAGTTCCAACAATATCATAGTCAGCCAAACTTAGTCACCTTTGTTGATATGTGTAAAGAATATCTCCAGTGAGCAAGAGTGATCTCACAGCATGGGCTTGTACTCAAGCAGGTGGTGATGAAATATTATCAATAAAATAAAAAAATCACAATGATGTGATTTTTTTACTTAATTATGCTATCTATAATTTCAATTATTTTTCTTGAATCAAGGAAGTATACTCTAACTTGAGCTAATCAAATACTTGTATTTTTTCAATGGGCGATTTTGTTCCTTTCCGTGTTCAAGGAACTTAGTGACAGTAGCACTTTTTCTCTATCTGCCAGTAAATCTAATTCTGTCTCAAAATCACTATACCAATTATCGTCAAACTTTTTTAATGTGTTGCGGATATTGCTTAAACTCGGGTTCATTGAGCTATCATAAAATACTTTTTCAATATAATTTTTTGCTTGTAGATGAGCTGAACCATGAAAGTCAAATATTATTGATTTGAATCATATTTCTATTGTTCAACAGCATTTAATTATTGCGTAGTTAGTAAGATATGGTGCTATACTATGAGTTTGTTTAAGCTCGTCTATTATTTTTTGTATTTCATCTAGTTCAGCTTCACATTGATCTAGCTGTTGTTGTGCATCACTATTAGTCATTTTCTATATTATATAAGTATTTGAGTGCTAGGTTTATCCTTCAGTTAATATGCTCTATTTGCATTGTTCCCTCAGAGATATATTTTCTAAATTGTTGATCACGCAGTAATTCCATTCTTTTTTGTTCATTTGCAATACTAGTATCCGCACCAGACCTTATGGCTATGGAGGTTGCTATCATGATAGCGTCATATATTGTTGGATAGAATCTTTTTCTTATTGTGGTTAGGTCTGTTGATTGAACATTGTAAAATGAATTGTCTCATATATTATTTTTGATTAAATTTATTGCTTGTATAAAATCCTTTACAAAGTTATGAATCATCTCTTCTGAATTATTTTTTTTACTTCCCATAAATTCATTCAGATATTTTTTTAATGATATGTTAGATTTAGGATTATTTCTTATACTGTCTGTATTTAGTGCAAAAAATCTTAAAATATATTCTAGGTCTCTCATTCTTGAATCTTCTCATGAGTTTCAAAATAATGTTCTTCGACTTGGATTTTTATTTAATTCGAATAGTAGCGAGTTTAGTGGTCACTGATATACACAATTTCTTATTTCTTGAGGCAATAAAGTTCTACCACTAGTATTTATTCTTTCAAAAATTTGGAATAAACTAGTGTCATTATCTTTTGGATGTTTCTGTTCAAAAATAATTGCATGTATTGTTGTAGTTTTAATTTTACGTTGCTCTGATTCATCTAGTTCTGAAAAAGCTTTATTTTTCCATTTCTCATGAATTCTTCAACTAATATTTGATAGCCTAAAGATTCTACCATCTTCAGTTCGTGTTCATCTAACATAGTCATGTATAGTCATTAATCTTTGATATCAGTCAACAATGAGCATTTTATTGTCCTCTGTTTTTGCTAAGAAAATACTTGGAATTGGTAATCATAGAAGTACTGAATCTATAAATCTACTTGCTTCTGGTTTTCACCAAACATATTTTCTTTGAAGCTCTGGCTTTAATAGGTCTCCATCAACGTACATTGAAATTAATTCTCTAAACGAGAAATCTGCTCACCGAGAGCTAATTGTATATAGATCATCATTTACATAATTATCTTCTATTTCTTCTTCAATTGCTTCAATGTTGTTTATATCTTCTTCAATTGTTATGTCTTCTATCATTACAAAAAATAAACTTAAATAAATAGTTTTTTACATCATGTTTTTTATTTCCTTTTTTTCAAGTCATTTTTCAAGCTTGTATTTGAGGTTTCCTTGCTTATATTTTGCTCATGCAAACCTACTACTCCACAGCAGAATTTTATATCCCATATCCTACGATCGTCACGATAGGGATGTTTGATGGTGTGCATGTGTGACATCGTAGGATCATCCAGGACCTCGTGACTCGTGCACAGGAGTTGGATTTGGAGAGTGTGGTGCTGACATTTTGGCCACATCCTAGGGAAGTGCTCACTGGTGTACCTATGCAGTGTCTTACTACGACGGAGGAGAAGATTGCTCTGATGGAGGAGCTTGGAGTAGATCATGTGATTGTGCAGTCATTTACCCCTGACTTTGCGCAGATGAGTGCACAGGATTATATGCAGACGATCTTGGTAGATCAGCTTCACGCAGATGTGGTGATGATCTGACATGATCATAGATTTGGTCATGATAGGGGAGCAGGACTGGAGGAGCTGGCTGCATTTGGATATAGTCATGGGTTTTCTGTGACACAGATCCCAGTACATGAGATCGATGAGGCGGCTGTGAGCTCGACGGTGATCAGACAGGCGCTACTGTGATGAGACATTACTCGTGCCAACCAGTACTTGGGTTATCAGTATCAACTCACTGGTGTAGCTCGTCTGGAGCGTAAGTTTAGAGAGTCACTGATTGCGTCATTTACGATTCCTGAGTGACACAAGCTCATCCCTGCTGATGGTGAGTATATAGTCAGGATAGGTGAGTATGATAGGAAGCTGGTGATTGGCGATGATGGTCTGGAGTTATATCTACTAGAGTCAGACTCAATTGTATTTGGTCAATCACTGATGATCAATTTTAGATGATAGAAAAAACTCTCACGAGGAGAGTTTGCAGTTTATAGTGCTTCAGGAGTTGTAGGGGTTTCAACTGGGGTGACTTCGCCTGGATCAGCTGGTTGTGTTTCGCTAACTTTTGGAACATATGTTTCTTTGAGGTGTAGGTAGAGTAATCCTCAGAATACAGATGTAAAAATAACTAGTAGATATTGGGATGCGTTGAACACAAGATCCATGATAGGATTCCGATCAAATGATTGATATGCAATATAACCTATATACATAATTGTCCATGTTAGTACCGCTATCAATAATCCCAATCATAGATTGATACCAAATACTTCTCGCCATCTATTAGTGATCATTGCTTTACTTTGTTTGAGTGCAGCTCGTCACCAAGGACCGTTGTCAAGGGTAATCGATGTAGCTACAAACCAATAAATACCAAAAATTACTCAAGGTATTATAAATAGCATTATGAGAAGTATGAATAAGATTCCATAGATGATCCCTGTTCATAGTGTTGGGAAAAATCTTGATCAAAAACCTCTAACAAATCCCTTTAGTGAATTTTTATAAGTTTCGGCGTTTATCACATAATAGACGATAGCCCATCCTCAAATAGTCACACCAATACTCAGTAGTAGTTCTACAATATTCAAGATAGCGTTTGAATTTGATGAATTTTGTGTTGTTTCAATAAAAGACAAGAATGATGTAAGATCAAGTCACTCAGGACGAATAAATGCTGAGATAAGGAGAAAAATACCAAAAGTACAGAACCCAATAATAGATAAATGTTTGAAATGTTCTTTGGTAAATGACAGTGCTTTGTTAAAAAGTGATCACATGATAACGTATTAGATAACTAAAATATAGCTGTGCTATAGTGATTGTTAGTTCAAAATCAAATGATAGTCATTTATGTGAGTAGTGTGTCAAAAGTGTGACGAGTCTCTTGATGTAGATATTCGTAGATTGCGTTTTGTGTTGCGAGAAGAGGAATGATGCGAGCTCTTCTGCGTCTTGATGATACTTCGAATCAGACTTCTATCATGATTGATTCTCACCATGTGAGAATATCTTCAATGTGCTTGCCTATGACGATATCACCAAAGCATGATGCAGCTGCTGTTGTGATCAGACTAGTATCTCCATCAAATCACCAATCGATAATATAGTTGTTGTCAATATTGAGATATACAGTAATATGATCTCCACATATTGAGTTTCATTCATGACGAGATACGCTAATGGTGCTAGGTTTGTGCTGATGGACTGGTTGCTGATAATATGCTTGTACGAGCTCATTCATAGGTGTATCCTGATAGTTGCTAAAATAAGTTGTACTATCTTCTTCTTTTAGATTTACCTCATTTGTATGGTGTTTTATGTCATCATATTAGTTTGTTAGTGATTGGTGATGGGGGCAGATCGTCTGTGGTATCTACTGAGATAGATAGTCACAGTTCTTTTTCTAATTTTTGAATATTTTCTCATCCGCGACCAATGATCGCTCATTTGTCATCTTCGTCCACGTAGAGCTTGATACTGGTGAGTCAGTTGATTTCGACCTTGACGGCCACGCCAGTGATCGACATAATCTTGCGAGTAAGCTCCGCCGTTGCAAGTTTGGACACGATGGAGTCAGATTTTTTGGTTTTATCAAGCATATCGAGGGGCATGACGACTACCTGCTCTCCATAAGTATAGATTTCATATTTGAGTTGACCATCCAGGAAGCTAGAGACTTCGATCACAGGACGAGCAAGGTCTTCAGACATCATACCAGATGGCATCTTGACTACATGCTTGAGGGTGAGAATCTCGGTGATGGTTCCGCCTTTGATAAATACAATGGTGTCAATGACTTCAGGGATCATACCCATTTCGATTGTTCCGATGAGACGCTGGATACTATCGATTGGCTTGGTAGCATGGATGATACCGACCAGTCCGATACCAGTGAGTCTGAGATCTTTGAACAGGAGGAAATCTTCACGGTTTCTGACTTCATCATAGATGGCAATATCAGGCCTGGATAATAATAAGATATCTCTGACTTCGTGATGTGGGGCGTAGTTGAAGCTATATTGGACCACAGTCTTGTCTACATTGAGATCACGAGGGGACTCGATGGTTTTAATGACTTTATGATCTGCGACATATAGGTCAACCAGTGCTTGAGCAAAGGTAGTTTTACCTTCTCCAGGAGATCATGCAATGAGGATACCAGATGACTCATGGCGGAGTCTGTTGATGATGGTATCGTCAAACCCGTAGTCTTCCATGCTCAGTCTACGTACTGGTTTGACCACGGTCAACTCGAGTGCATCAGACAACGGCGGGTAGACAATCACAATACGATATGGTCAGATTTGGAGGACTTTGCTGTACTGTCTATCAATCTCCAAGAAGCCATCCTCGCGGTGAGTCGCCTCAAGCAATAAGTCAGAAACCAACAATTCCAATTCTTCCTTGGATACGATAGTGGTAGATACAACCGAGTCTCGACCTCATGGTCTACCTGCTTTGGATAGAGTAGGACAGTTAGCTTTCCGGTGCACGGACATCGTGCCCTGTGGGAAGTAGGTATCGAGGATGGATCAGTTGCCGGGGATGAGTTGCATAGGGTTTATAATGTTTATAAAGTTGCTAAGGTGAATAATATGTATTTGGTGAGGGATTGCAAAGGGTGATGATGTATCTTGATTTTTGTAGTAAATATCTTATATGATGTGTTAATGAGCCAAGGTGGTGAAATGGTAGACACGCTCGCTTCAGGTGCGAGTGCCGCAAGGTGTGTGGGTTCGAATCCCATCCTTGGCACATTTATACTAGTGAGTGGTACTCATTTTTTTGTTTCGATAAAATCTTGCATTCTACTGGTTAATCCTTATACTACTGCTAATCTATTCCATGTGGTGACATCTCTAGACATGTCGTCAGCAGAGTATAAGATATTAGTCAAGACAATAGACGAGCCCAGTAGAGAACTAGCTTTTCTCTCACTCGATGAAGCTCAGCTTGATTGATAGATTGGCTCCTGAGAATTGTATCTTTGTGAAATCCTTAGCGAACAAATCACAATTTTTTCGTTAATTAGGTGAATTAATACTTTAGTATTTAACTTGACAATATGCACAAATCTAATTTTGATGGTTTGATGGTGACGCTTGCATCTCCTCAAGAGATTCTCAAGTGGTCATATGGTACGGTAGAGTCTCCAGAGACAATCAACTATAGAACTGGTAAACCTAAACTCAAATGATTGTTCTGTGAGGCGATCTTCTGACCTGTAAAACCACATGAATGTAGTTGTGGAAAATACAAAGGAGTCAGATATAAGGGTATCGTATGTGAAAGATGTGGAGTAGAAGTGACGAATAGTAGAGTGCGTCGTGAGCGTATGGGTCATATCGAACTTGCATGTCCTGTGGTTCATATTTGGTACTATAAGGCTACACCATCTCGTATTGGTTTGTTGCTTGGTCTTTCGACTGCCGAAATCGAAAAGATTCTGTATTATGTTAAATATATTGTAACTGCTGACATTACTCCAGAAAAAACTCAAGAATTAGTGACTAGCTTGGAGCAGGTGTTTGGTGCAAAGATCAAGGAGCTAGATGGAATTTTTCATGAAGAGAATAAGTCTGCTGAGGAAAATGGTGGAATTTCCGCACTCAGTGGTATGTCTACTAAAGATATCAAAAAAGCGTATGAAGAAAACAAAGTCACCCTTGAAAAAGAATATAATAGGGTTCGTTCAATTCTTGCTGCTCTTAAGCAATGATCAACAATTCTTGAGTCAGATTATCGTAATTTTTTCTACAAACATGATAATGTATTCAAGTTTAAATCAGGTAGTGATGCTATTTATGAGTTATTGAGTGGTATAGATGTATCAAAGGCAATCCAAGAGCTTATCGCAAGATTTAAGGATATCAAATGAGAGGAACGTAAAAAATCTTTCAAATTATTGAGATTGTTGATCAATTTGTATGTATCTGACGTGAGACCAGAGCGGATGATATTGAGATATTTGCCAGTCATACCACCTGATTTGAGACCTGTAGTGCAACTTGATGGAGGTAGATTTGCTTCATCTGATGTTAATCAGTTTTATCGTAGAGTGGTGCAGAGAAATTTGAGACTCAAGAAGATGATCCAAGTTGGTATGCCAGATGTAGTTAAAAAAAATGAGATTAGACTTCTTCAAGAGTCTATTAATAATTTAATGGTTGGTGAAAAGGGTAGTGGTAGATGAGCAAATGGTGGTAAGGTGTTCAGATCTCTTACGGATATGCTTAGTGGTAAGGAGGGTATTTTCCGTAAAAATCTTCTTGGTAAAAGAGTAGATTATTCTGGAAGATCAGTTATTACCGTATGACCGGATTTGAAGCTTGATGAGTGTGGATTGCCATTATATATTGCGGTTCGTATTTTCTCACCATTTATCATCTCTAAATTGATCGAGCGTAATATTGCTTATACTCCTAAACAAGCGGAAAAACTCATCAAAGAGCAAGATCCTGTAGCATTGGAGATTCTGCAAGAAGTGATCAAAGATAAGTATGTATTATTGAATCGTGCTCCTACATTACACCGTTTATCAATTCAGGCATTTAAGGTGAAATTGATGCCTGGTAAAACGATTCGTTTGCATCCTCTTGTGTGTCCAGCGTTTAATGCTGACTTTGACTGAGATCAAATGGCAGTGCATCTTCCATTATCAGAAGATGCTCAGTATGAATCTAAGACAATCATTTCGTCAGTTCATAATATCCTTAAGCCAGCCTCAAGTGAGCCGGTAATTGCACATCAGCAAGATATGGTTTTGGGTATTTATTATCTTACATATCAGCCCAAGCATGGTGCTCAAACAGTATGAATTTTCGCTTCTATTGAGGATGTATTGCATCAGGTAGAACTTGGTAGATTAGATGTATCTGACTTAATTGTTATTAAGCATCATGATCGTCATATTACTACTACAGCATGAAGAGTAGTATTTAACTCTATCTTACCTGAGCAGGTTCAATTTACTGATGATACTGATGCGAAAATTACTGGTAAATGACTCAAAAGAATTCTTGATAAAATTTATGACTTGTGTGGTCCTGAAGTAATGGTTCGTGTCGCGGATGCTATCAAGGATATGTGATTCAAATATGCAACTAAGTCAGGTACAACAAACAACATTTTTGATGTATTGATTCCTCAGGAAAAAGAAGAGATTATTAGGCAATGAGATGCTGATGCAAAGATTATTCAGGATCAGTGGTACTATGGATTTCTATCTGATGATGAAAAATCAAGAATTTTAGTACAACATTGGATGAAGATTGTTGATCAAGTAGAGTCAAAAATTAAAGATATCTACAAAAATCAAGTAAATGATGACCTAATAAATGACTTTTATATGCTGACTGAGTCTGGTGCAAGAGGTAAGGTATCGAATCTTGCTCATATTTGAGGTATGAAAGGTATGGTAGTATCTCCTTCTGGTAAAATTATTGAATTACCGATCAAATCTTCTTATATGGAATGATTTAGTCCTTTGGAGTACTTTATTTCTGCTCATGGTGCTCGTAAGGGTCGTGCTGATACTGCATTGAAGACTGCCGACGCATGATATTTGACTCGTAGATTGTGTGACTCTTCTCAGGAGGTAATTGTTAAGGAGCATGATTGTGGGACTCATGAATACATTATTGTTGATAAATATGAATCAGAGGCTAAATGAGAAAATTTTGCTGATCTATTATATGGAAGATTTGTAGCCAGAGATATTGTTGATCAGCATGGTAACGTTCTTTGTCCTCAGGGATCATTTGTTGATAAACACATGCTTCGTACTATTGTATCTGGTGACATAGATTCAGTTGCGGTAAGGTCTCCTCTTACGTGTCATACAAGTAGTGGCGTATGTCAGAAGTGCTTTGGTATGGATCTATCATCAAGACAGGTTATTAAGTTGTGAGTACCGATTGGTATTGTTGCGTCACAGTCTATTGGTGAACCAGGTACTCAGCTTACGATGAACACAAGACACCTTGTTTGAGTTCAAGCAGAATGAGATATTACGTGAGGTATGGAAAGATTGAATGAGCTTCTTGAAGTAAGAAATCCTATTCGTAAAGCTGTTATAGCACCATTTGATGGTACAATTGCAATTCATGAAAATGGTAAACTATTTGATCTTGAGGTAATAGGCGACGCAGATAAGAGATATTATCCAATTAAGGATTGATATAAGTTTACAGCAAAGATTGGTGCAGTGTTGAAGAAAGGCTCTTCATATGCATCAAAATTAGCAAGTAAGTTGAAAATTAAGGAAGATTGACAGGTGCTAGCCGTAAAAGATAATATTATGATTTTAGGTGTTGTTAATTCACTTACTCAAAAAGTTTCTCCTAATACAACTATTAAGGTAAAAGATGGTGACAAGGTTGTTAAGTGACAAATTTTAACTACATGAACTCTTGATATCAAAGAGTATCAGAAAACAATGTGAGATCTTGCTGCTCAGTTGTATGTTGTCAAAGAGATGAAAAGAGTATATACATCACAAGGTCAGGATGTGAATGATAAATATATGGAAATTATTGTAAAACAGATGTTCTCAAAAGTAATGATAGAGGACGCATGAGATACGAGCTTCATTCCATGAAGCTTGGTCAAGTATGAGGAGTTCTTGGCTGTTAATACTCAGATGATTGAGCAAAATAAGAGCACAGCAAAATGAAATAGATTGGTGTTATGATTGACACAAATTGCTAAAGAATGAGAATGATGGCTTTCTGCTGCTTCATTCCAAGAAACAGTAAGGGTAATGGTAGATAATTCTTTACAGTGATCAATTGATAGGCTTGATGATCTGAAGAGTAATGTAATTCTTGGTAGATTATTGCCAATTGGTACTAATTTCGAAGAAGAGCATTATGTAGTGGGATCTGAACATGAATAGTATGATATGCTATACATTATCATAGTGGTTATTTTATTTTTTGGCTGTAGATGTGTTATGTATGATCAACTTATTCAGCTCGTTAGTCAGTTTTACCCTAAGGATAGACAGTTGTGAGTATTTTTAACGTGTATGAGCGATATGCAGGTGGTCAGTAGTAGCGGCGTGCTGATCACTGATCGTTCATGGTTGGAAGTGGTAGAAAAGCTTTACTATACATCTACAAAAGATTCTCGTACATTAACAACATTGTGCTGTGATATTGTGACTTCTTTAGAAGAAATTCAGTGATATTGATCTGATGGTTCTACATTATTACGTTTGTTGGAGTCGTATGATGCACAAAAGTATGGGTTATGTTTTATGCCTCAATGAAGATCTATACCCGAATGTATTCTTCCTCATACAATGGGTATTGATACTCTTGCACAGGCTGCATATTATCTTAAGCAGAGAATTGTTGCTGCATATCCTAATGAACCTGTAAAAATCGATATCTATGCGATCCAGACTGATAGAAAAGTAGTTTCTCTTGTTAACTAATCCTTGATTTATTTGTATACTTTTATATAATATTATTCTTTATGTGTTACTATATATAATATGTCTTTTGCTCAAGAGTTTATGTTATTTCTCGAACAATATAATGTCATAGGTGTTGCTATTGGTCTCATTATTGCTGCCAAGGTAAATGATCTAGTTAGTACTATTGTGGAAGATGTTATTACTCCTGCCATTCTTGCTCCCACTCTCAAGAAGATGAAGCTTGAAAAGTTGGAAGACTTGTCTTGGAATGGTATTTTATATGGTAAGGCATTTGCAAAGTTTATTACTTTTTTAGTTGTTGCTGTTATTGTATTTATTATCGTAAAGCAGATTTGAGTAAATATAAAATAATTATTTTTTCATTATAATATTTGTAAGATATTATAATGTAGTTGGATTGTTAGCTCAGTCGGTAGAGCAGAAGACTCTTAATCTTTTGGTCCAGGGTTCGAGTCCCTGACAATCCATAAAATCCTTAGCATTACTGTTAAGGTTTTTTTATAAAACATATTGTAACATCAGACTATTTCATTACTACTATAGTATTCTGTATTTTCTAGTATCTATGATGATATGACATATCGTACCAAGGCATTCACTCTTGTGGAACTTATTATATCAATCGTAATTGTAGCTTTGCTCACTGGTGTGATTTTTTCTACATATCAAACTATTATTGATATTACTGTTAGGGTAGAAAATGAAAAGATTGTTGCTAATGAGATGTTATTTGCGCATCAGACGATTCAAAATTTAGTTGATAATTATACAATTGATTTTGGGAGGTATTGATACCCTATCCCCAATAGTGGTATGGTGTCTGTGTTGTATTTGACGGGTAGGTGATGAGATTCATGATATGAGTGATTTTATCAAATTCAACAAAGTGGTTCAAGTATTATCTTGATGAGAAATGGATCTAATTTTATACCTTTAACTGATCCTGATCTTGTTTCAATAAGTGGTTTACAGTTTGCTATAGTACCCTATATGATTGCTACTGGAGGTAGCAATACGATTCCTATTGGTAATTTATTTTTTCTAAGATCTGAAGATGTTTATCATCCGTGATTTTGGATGCGCGGTATGGTTTATATTAGAAATTATAGGCCTCGTAGCTATATCTGGTCTGTGAAGCAACCATTGCAGAGTTTTTTCAATATTAGGTCATATTAATTACATAAAATGCTTTGATAGTTTTGTGCGTGATTGATGCTTGATGGTATAGAATTTTTTGTCCTAAGTTTAATATTGTGCGTGACCATTATTGATTACACAAAAAATGATAATAGTATAATAATTTAATGATTTTAATATAAGTCATGTTATTGTTATTTTTTTGTTATTGATTATTTGTATTAAATTTGACGAATGATCGGCATTTATATATTATTAGTATGTATATTTTTTAATTACCTATAGTAATGAATACTTGACCATCTTCAGTAATGTCGTCATGACCAAATGCTAGTCAGCCTACAACTCCTCAATCTCCATCTCAGCAGTTGCAACAGCAGTTAATGAGTTCTTCTACTATGTCCCCGAGGACAATTGCTATTGGGTGTGGATTATTTTTCTTTTTCTTTGTAGTTATTGTGTTTGTTGCACTGATTGCTGCCCTACAAAATCCCACTAGTCTTGAATGATTGAATATTTCTCCTGACATGATTAAAAATGTTGTTAAGGGTATTGTGATTCTCATTTCGTTGTTATTCTTTTTTGGTGGATTTGGGCTTGCTGTATGGTCAGGATATAGATTTTTTACAAAAAAAGAATGAAGTAAGGTGGCATATGGGGTCTGATTGATGCTGTGAGTAATGATCGTATTGTGAGCTATTGTAGGTGGTATTGTATGATTTCAGCAGGTTGACGCAATGGATGGATCATGACGTACGCCATCTAATGTGATCAATCCATATCTTCTTGTTAAACAAACCAATGATCGTAGGGTGAGGGATGGTAGAATCTACCTTCAAGAACCTTGACTGAAAATTATAGCACCTGCTCAGATTGTATTTCAATTTAATCAAGCTACCTTCAATCGTGTTGCTTGATCGGAGCTTAGGTGACAGTTGCAGTGAGTTAGTCTTGACTGTGGTAATGGCCAAATTGTAACGTCTCTTGGTAGTGATTTCTTTTTCTCACAGCCTTGTTTGTACTTAGAAAAATGATCATACACTCAATCATTAACGTATCGTTATCGTGACGCTACAACACAACAGATTATTGAAAAAAATCTATCACCACTGACGACAGTATTAGTTCACACTGCCATTAGAGTCACCCCTAGATGAGGTCAGCTGCTTCTTAATGATGCAAAAAATGAGATTGTACTTGGCAAAAACCCAATTCAAGTATCGCTTGATGCGAGCAGTATTTTTACTGATCTTGGTTTGATTAATTCTATTATCAATTGGGATCTTGATAATGATAGTCAAGTTGATAAGACAAGAACTAACTTTTCACATTATTTTTATGATGCAAAATTGCATACTATTTCATATGAGATTCCTGAATATCCAGGCATTGTCTATCAATTTCCTGTGAGAGTAGAAGAGAGCAATATTCCATCTTGTACTGTTACTTCTCAACTAATCAACTGAAATCAATATCGTCTTGGTATTCAGTTGGCTGACTCTGGTGTGAGTATTGATCGCTATGCATTTGAGATTATTGATCAATCGACTGATGCTATTATTGATCGTATCGAAAGTGATAGATCTTCAACAATATATTCATTTGCTCCAGGTCGTCAATATCAGGTAAGGTGATTATTTACTACTGTTGATAATGAGCAGTGAGTGTGTGAGACTGATAGTCTTGCTGTTAATAATCTGTCATATCTTATTAGATCAAGTATGAGCGTAAGATATGCCAATGCGACTTCTTCTGAACCATTGATGATGAGTGGAATGGAAGTTCGTATTACGAGTGTTCCAGCTCAGGTGGAGCTCAAAATTGATGAAATTGTTCCTGCTATTAGTAGGCCTGATATTGTAGTTACAGTAAATTGATCAAGAATTAATCCAACATCACAGAGGACTTATCTTATTGGAGTAGATACGAGAGGTAATCGTGAAGTTCGTATTACAGTTACAGATGAGCAAGGTAAGATGAGTACACAAGAATATATCATTGTTACTGATGTGAGCCCTATTGTTGGAGTCCTAACAGTAGATAAAAAAGTGTGATTTGATCCATTAACAGTAAAATTTGATGCAAGTATCTCGCAACTTAATGATCCTGATGATGAGGTTGTATATTTTACCTGGGACTTTGGTGATGGTGAGATTGTGAGAAATGTATCTCAATGATCTATTCAACACGTATATCGTTTTTCTGACGAAAATGAATCATGAGCTTATAGACCCAAGGTGACTATTACTACTCAAAAATGATTTACTGATACAATTCAACTTGCTGAAGATATTGTTGTAAAACGTGCTATTAGAACCGTTCGTTTGACGAGTACAAGTCATCCTGCTCAGCGTGCTAATCTAGGTGATCAGGTGGCATTCGCTGTTCAGGTTGATGGTTGAGTAAGGTCTGTTTCATGGGATTTTGGTAATGATCAAACACTAAGAGAGGAATGAAGACAGTGACTTGATGCTGAGATGACTTATTTGCAAAGGGGTCTGTATGATATTATTGTGACAGTGGAATTTACTGACCATCCTCCTGTGACTCAGACGATGAAGTTAAGAGTTGAGTAGTGTATGTGTTTAGTTATTTATGATAAAGTCATAGGTATGATGCCTATGATTTTTTATTTGATGCCAGATGGTGCTATCGTAAGTATTTGATTTTGCATTATCAATCTCTATTATAATTAACTATAGAATATTTTTAGTTTTATACATGTGGATATGTCTCTTTTTACAAGACTTCTTACGTCATTATATCCTGAGCAACTTGTGGGCCAACCAGGTAGTCCTGCTGGTATGTTTTTATGAATGATTTCACCTCAGAGTTTTTTCAATATTGTAACGAAAAAAATGGCTGAGCACTATAAAGTAAACCATTTTGATATTGCTCTTGATCCATTCGAGGTGAAAATTGGATTTGGTGAGCAGAGTATGATTAAGCCTAAATCAATGCAGTCATATTATTCATACTGTGCTGCAGCCAATCTGAATGGGTATCAACAGTATACCATATGAACCATAGCAACAAGTATTGTGATGATAGTGAGTCATTATCTTCGTCCTATTGTTGTTTATGCACAGCAGCCATATTATTTATATTATTTGCTTATTAGTTTATATTCAGTGATATATGCTGTTGCTACTCGTATCAAGGTATTTCCCGGTCAATCTGTCAATCAGGACTATCAGTGGATGATGGACTTATGGTTTGGATATTATCGTAGAATATTGCACTCTCATAAGCATCATATTGATGAATGCGTAATGGATCATATTATAAAGACAGTTTCTTCTCAGGTACAATTATGATTTTTGTTGTATCGTGTAGTGAAAGTTATGGGTATGTTTCTCAATAATGATACGAGTCGTACTCATGTCAAATGGCTTTTTGATGAGTCATTGCTGAAACAAACATGATATAGTCAGGCTGACGTGATCGATCATTTGCAACAACATTCAATGAATAGTGCTATTGATGATATGGATGCAGTTATTTTGCAACTTATTTTACCGCATGATTTTTTGATTAAATATTTATTTAGTCAGCAAGATATGTATCATACCATCGATTATGTAATTGATCGTTTATATGATTGGTCAGTGATTGATGAATATTGTATGAAATCCATTGATTCTGATGACTGTGTTATTGATATGATACGTTATATGTCTGACTATCGTCATATGAAAAATCATTTTTTTGGGTGAGTGAAGGATATGATTGTCTCTGAAATTAGATGAGATGATGATGAAGAAATTGAAGAATTTATGTCAATGATTGGGTCAGGTGTTGTTGGTCAGATACCAGATCAGATTCGCAGAGAGTCAGCAATTACCGAAAGATTGATGAATTTCTATCTTAACTATGTATGATGATTGTGGGGGGCAAGGGGGGATACATTTGAATTATTATTATATCATCAGATTCGTGACATGGTTCGTTCGATGAGACATCAAGCGCAACCTAAGTCATATGATTTAGATCTGTATCGTTATTACTTGAATTATTATAAAACAAATGCTTCATATTATCATTATGTGTATGAGGGAGTGAGATCGGGTAAAGCAAGTTTTACCTTGCCGTACATCATAGAGTCTGATGAGGTCTATGCTCATATGTCAATGGTTGACCTATTACTACAGTCCAGTATGGTGATATTGATGCAAGATATGTTGCCCAAGAACATTAAATTATATCCTCAATGATCTGCTCTGATACAGCAATTTAAACAGATGTATGGTGATCGTATTTCATCATATATCAAACAAGACTATGCTACATTAGTATCTTATTTGATCCCATCATGGGAGTGAGAGTGTAGTATGTTTGAGAATGATAGTATGATTGCTTCAATGAGAGAGTCTTTGTATACAATAGATGTGCACTGCTATCATGAAATTTGTACCGCATTGTTGCAAAATACATCATTTGCTTCAAAGTATGGTCCTCAGGCTCGTATCTTGGTTGCTGCTTCATTGAGAGAGACGGTATATGGAGTATTGTGTATGATGACTATGATTGAGATTCAGAATAAATACTCTACAACCAAAACACAAGCAATGATACAATTTCTTTTGACAAGTTATGTTATTCGTGTGCTTGGGTTACAAGACACATCTACAATGATTGCGTGTTTTGATATTATTTATCAGGTATACCATAGTCACCATGATATACTCAAACATATTGTTAGACTCGATGACAATGGAGAGTTTCTTATGATGGGTGCGGAATTTATGAATCGTTTTCTCAAAGATAAAGACGACCCAGTCAAAGCTCACCTTGCACTACTCAACGAAGATGTTGTCTGGCTTAGGTGATATCTTAAGCACATTAACTATTACAATAAGAGGTATTTTATTCCACAGAGTTAGTTAGAGAGTTTATAAAGTTCATAAGGTTATACGGTGATCGAACTTTATAAAATTTGTAGTAATAGTATACATATGAGAGTGTGTATGCTTTACAAACTTTACAAACTTTACAAACTTTACAAACTTTATGAACTTTATGAACAAAGATAAGAATTATAAAGTTGTCATCAAAGATGCGTTTTGGCAGATTGTAGGAAGAATAGTGAGTGCACTATGAGGGTTTATTGTACTACAACTTACCACACCATATCTGTGACCACTCAGATTTTGAGACTATAACACGATCCTCAAGTATTTCGCGATTTGGTCAGCATTGGCTGATTTTGGCCTCTATGTGATGTGACTCAGAGAGTTGGGTGCATTGCGTGAAGAGGTCGCACATCTACCTGAAGCAGAACAAAAAGAAAAACTGAGTACCTATTACAGCAAATTTGTCATGAGTAGAGTAGTGACGGTAGCTGTCGTATATGGGGTCGCACTACTGATTGCTTATATGATTCCGTCATATCGTGAAAATCCCTACTTGGTGCGATGATTACCGATTGGTATGTTATTTTCTGCTACATTTATGTTGGCTGGTATTGTGCAGCTTCCATTGCAACTTTATTGGAAGATGGAACAGGTATCAATCGGTCTGACAGTAGCTCGTGTTGCACAGCTTGCGATCATGGTAGCTGTATTGTGGTTATTTCCTCAACCATGATTTGATAGTGGTGGGTGATGATTGTTGCCTTTTGTATTGATTATTGGTACAGTGTTGGTCAGTGGATTGGGACAGATGTTATATGTGCACTTCATGAGTGAACGTTATATCAAACTCAAGCCATTATTTGATCTTCAGTTTACTCGACATCATATCCGTAGCAATCGACAATACGGGATAGCTTATTATCTCAGTAGTTTCCATACGCTTGCGGTATCGATTTTGATGTCTGTAATTTATCCTACGAGCAAGTGATTTATTTATGTTGGGATTTGGTGACTGGCTCTGTCGCTGATTGAGATTTTGCTCATTATTCCATCATCACTTGGTAATAGTATGATCCACAAGGTCTCATGACTTGAGCTTAAAGATAAGCTTGGTCATTTTGGTCATTTGATGAGTCTATTGTTGTGGATTGGTGGATTGGTTATTGTCAATTTTGTTGTGCGACGCGAACATATCATCTATTTTATTGCAAAACAAGAGTATCTGACCAGATTCTTGTCGAGTCAGGCCTGAGAGTTTACCATCGGTTCAGATTGGATATTGCCATTTTTGGGAGTAGTAATTATGATGTCGTTTGCCAAGCAGGTATTCAATTATATCTTCGTTTCCACTGGGTATCAAAATAAGCTCTTGAATGTTAATGCACGAGGGTTGATCGTTGGACTTGGGATTGGATTTGGGTTTATTGTGACGCAAAACTTGATCGGAGGCGTGATTACACAGATGACACTAGAAGCACTTTATTTGGTTGGTGCATGGATTGTAGCATATCGTGCTGGAGTAGTGCCAATTTTGAGATGGAGAGAATTAGGATTATTGAGTATTATTCTTGTGATTGCTGGATTTGGTTGATACTACTATGCGAGTGATTTGGTTCTCTATTCATCCAAGTTATGATTTGTGATTTCTGCTCTATGATTCAACTGATTGATTGTTGCGATGAGTTACCCATGGGTCAAGAAGATTGCGAAGGGGATGTAAATAAGAGGATAAGGAAAAAGGACAAGGAAGGGTAGAAAATTCATTTGCATTTTCATCGTTTCTGATTATACTGTTGGTAGTTCAACTTGAAGTATGTTGAACTTCAACCATTTTGAGAATGTATTGGATAAAAACACCCACTAGAAAACCCTCTGCGTCAACAGAGGGTTTTGTTTTTACCTGTGAAAATCGTGTAGTCTCTCGACAATTACGAGAATCACAAGTAGTTGAAGTAGTTCAACCATAATGAGATAGTAAGGGATAAAAATCCCACTGCCCACAAGCAGTGGGCACGATGATACTACAAATTACGATGATCAAATCAAATCCTCCGTCTCGTGCCTCGACACGTCCTTTTGAAAGGAGGCTAAAAAAGTATGCCAAAAATTTGACAAATGTAGAGAGAGAGAGTATAATAGAGTATAACTTTATTATTTTACTCCAATATTATGGCTGAACAATTTATCCATTCATTTGATCAAGAACATCCAAAATCAAAAAAAATAGAAGAAAAAAAATCTTCATCTATTGATCATGATGATAAAATATTGACAGATCGTGCAGTGCAGAAATTAAAGCAGAATGAATTAGATAAACTTATCAATGCTCCTAAACAGATATATGAATTATCATGAGATATGTTAAAGACTATTGATTTATTTAAGGAACAATGAGTTCCACTTAAAGATTACTCTCTTCTTAAAGTAAGAACTCATGAGTTACGCACTAACTCATATCAAGTTATTCAGTGATTTACTAAATTACAATCTATTGCACAACTATTAAATAAAAGGTATCCTAACCTAAAAAAAGCATTAACTAATTCTAAGAATAAACCTATAATTGATAAAGCTCCATCATTAGAAGAGTGAAAAGAAATCGTATCAAAGTTAGCTGATGAAATGAAAAAAGTTTGAGTTAGTGGCTCCGATATTCAGGAATATGTTAATAGTTTATCTCAATTACAGGTTGCTACATGAAAATTTGAAGATAGCCTTGAGATTTGGGGTCAAACTTTGGAAGGTATGAGTAAAAAATATCCTGTCATAAAAAAGATAATGAATCTACCACAACATGATTCTATGAAAAAAGATTACAAAAATACTCCAAAAAAGAAACATCCATTGTGACAGATATGAGTTAATTAGCTTTAAATAAAATAGACCCAATATTTACTATTGGGTTTTTTATTTATTTTATCTTTCTTCACTTCTTCCGCTCAGGACCATAGGTTCACGCTGTGATCTTTTTCTGGTTTATCATTAACTGACCCACTTAACTAGCTCCTCCCTGAGCATAATATGTCCCTCACTATGCAGCCACTGCATCTGCTCCTTGCTAAAGTTTGATAATACATAATCTGCAACTTGAGATTTATCTATTGGTCTATCAACTCCGATTCTGATTCTATCAAAGGCATTGGTTCATAGGTGAGTGATCGTGTCTCTCAGGCCATTATGTCAGGCGTGAGATCATCATGATTTGAGTCAGATCCTACCAAATTCTCGATCAATTTCATCGTGGAGGATGAGGATATCTGATACTGGGATTTTATAATAACTGGCAGCTGACTTGATCGCGGCTCACGAGCGGTTCATGTAGGAGAGTGGCTTGAGAGTGAGTATTTTTTCTCCATTGATCATCATCTCTCCGATCATAGAATTTCGTTCTTTGTGAAGTGACCATGGTTTGGTTTGGTATTCGTTCATGAGTTGGTCAAGCATGATTCGACCTGCATTGTGGCGGGTTTTTTCGTATTTTGATCAGGGGTTTCAGAGGCCGACTATCATATGCATTGGCTAAAAAAGGCTGAAAGATGCTAAAAAATGCTGAAAGATGCTATCTTTGAAATTTATCAATAAACTTGGAAATCATTTTACTTAATTGAAAGCATTTAAGTTTTAAATGATCATATTGTTCTATAGTAAAATATCACAACTTATATCATAGGCGTAACATACTTCTCACTTCTGCACATGATGATTTAGCAATGATGAAAAATTTTGCTTTATCTTTTTCACTCTCTCTATCATATCACTGTGCGATGTTATTCATGATAGATGTAGAAGCTCTTTGGATTTGATCCCTAAATCAAAAATCTTTTGACTGATTAATGATTTGATATATTTCAATTGTGATATTCTCTGCTTCTTGTCGTATAATGAGATCTTCAAAATGTTTTTCCATAGTTTTGCCATTAAGAATAAAGCCTCTTTTGGCTTTTTGAAGCTTTGCGCCTCTTTCAGCCTTGATGTTTTGAACTTTTTGACTATAATAATTACATGAATCCAGAAATCCAGTCATTTATTGAGGCAGGTGGCGAGCAGATTCAGGGCAAGGAAGTTGCTGCTGAAGATCTTATTCGTGTCCAAGAGTCGGAAGCGAAAGCGAGACAAATCGCCGGCCAGATCGCAGCGAGTCAACAACAGTGAGGTCAGATTGCCCAGTTTCTTATCAAGATTCTCCAAGAATTATATGATGAGAAGTGGTTTTGGGATCATCTTGGATTGTTTACTGTATCATGATTAGAGCCATTTAATCAGACGTTCCTTCATGAGGAGCTGGTAGCTATGGTGTTGCCATTTTTTGCGCCATGGGGAGATGAATATGAGATGCAGAAGTTTTTTCCAATAGATTATCATTTTACTCGTACATTGGCTAATCTGACTGGATATTATGTTGCACTCACGAGTCAGTATGATCGCATTCGTCTCATGGATCGTGAGAAGATGAGAAAGTTTCTGCTTGTGATGTTCGAGCATTATGGAGTGCTTCGTATGGCTGAGATTGAGGATAGGGCAGCTGTATTGAGGGAGTTGAGATAGATTTGCATTTTAGGTATGATGAGGATATACTTAGTATCGGTATATCTTTTTTTATCATGACTGAAATTGAATCAAAAACTACCCTCAATCGTACATCATCTAGTTTTTCTAGTGTTGAGAAAGGCAAACTAGAAATTAACAAATTTTATGATTCAGTAAGTGTATACTGTGCTTGAGTTATTGATAAACAATTATTTGAGAGTGTTGCTTTTATTGAGACATTGTGTGGTACACAGGATGCTCGTAGCGGTGCATGTAAATGAGTAATGCAGATTAATCCAGTGGTAATGTCGAGTGACCTTATCGCTAGGCCTCACTATTATGGTATTAAATTAGATAAGTGAGTAATTACTTCTTCGAGTAATGTTAATACTTTGGCCTTATTAGAAAAGGTAATGGGAGTTTCTGTTGTTGGTAAAAAAATTACTGAAATTACATCCTATCTTAGGAAAAATATCAAAGACCCTAGAGTTAATATGTGATTTGCTGCTTTGATTTTACATACTTTTGCAAATGACAAGCGTGTAGCATCTAGACCACTGCCAAATCTCAAAAACTATATTGCTGTCACAAAGCAAACTCTTAAAAATAAAGGCGTTAAGGTAGAAGATGCTAAACTCAATGATCTTATTGCTCGTATTCAGAAGGGAGAACAGCCACTTGCTCAGCAATATAGAATTCTATGGAGATATAATACGGGTCCTGCTTATGGATTGAAAGTGTTGTATTCTAAGTTATGTACGTAGTAATTTTATTCTTCAATCATTCCACTCTGAAGATTAACCAGTGAGCGATACATGCCATCTTGTGCAAGAAGTTGGTCATGTGTACCAGACTGGATGATCTGACCATGATCCATCACGATGATACGATCAGCGTTCATTACTGTTTGGAGGCGGTGAGCGATCACAATTGTAGTGCGTCCAGTAGAAATGGTTTCAAGTGCTTTGGTAATTGCATGTTCAGAGATACTATCCAGTGCCGCAGTAGGCTCATCCAAGATGAGGATTTTTGGGTTTTTGAGAAACAGACGTGCGATAGCAAGGCGTTGTTTTTCTCCTCATGAAAGCTTGATTCATCTTTCTCCTACCATCGTATCAAGTCCGTCTTTCATGTTATCTAGCACGCTATCAAACATAGCATGTTTACATGCTTCAATGAGTTGTTGGTCTGTGGTGTTTTGTTCGGATTTCACTCAATAGGTAAGATTTTCGCGTATCGTACCATCAAAAATTGCAGGCTCTTGAGTAAGATATCAAACATGATCATACACACTTGTAATATCAAGTTGTGTAAGTTCTTGATTGTCGATCATAATGCTTCCTCACTGGATATCATAGAGTCTGAGAATGAGCTTGATTACTGTACTTTTACCGCTACCACTATGACCAACAAGAGCAATTTTGCTACCACCGGAGATAGTCAGATCAAAATTATCAAATAAGATATTGTCTGCATGATAGCCAAATCTGACTTGATTAAATGAGATATCTCCACGATCATAGTGATAGGGTAGTATGCCGTTAGTGATTTCAGGTATTTGATGAGCAAATTGATAGAGTTTGTGATAATACTCACTTTGTTTATTGATAATCATAAAACGATTGATTCCGGCTTCTAGTGGCCATCGGAAAAATCGTACATATACCGTAGTAGTTGTAATGACATCAAATGTCATCGTTCCTTGTATAACCATTTGTCCAATTCGGAAAATAATTCCAATTTCTGCTAATCTAAAAAGGAGATGAAGAATATCGTAGATTGTGTAGTTGTATGCTGCAATTTTTGTTTCATTGATTGCATAGTCTTTGAGAATCTTTTTGTTATTTTGATTTTCAAATTGCTGTTTATTGTTGATCATTACCATGAGGTGTTCTTGAGTTTGTCTTACAAGATTTTTGGTATCAATCTCATTGATTTCAGTTTGAGCTTTTGTAATAAGTTCTGATTTTGATCCAAACCGATATTGTAGTCCAAGTAATATCGCGATAATGATTATAACCGGTACTGTAGCTTGAGGAAACTTACTAAGCAATAGATAGAGAATGATTCATCCTCTATAACCTACTGTTGTGATCATTCTTGTGAGTGAGAAATAGATTTGCACTTCAGCACTGACTCATCTATTTGCTCTTGAGATGACTTTTCCTGATCATTCGCTTGTGATTTGTCTGTGACTCAGTCACATCAGCTTTGATCTGTAATAGATGAGTCTTGTGGCTTCTAATTTTGATGAAAGATAGTCTCAAATCAGATTTTCAATTCTTTCAATTATTATTGTACATATTGTAAGTGTTGCAATAATAATAGCGACGTGTTCAAGGATGGTTGGTTGTTTATTTAGGATAGCTGCTGTCATCTGTCCCATGTATTGAGGAATGATAAGCCATCATGTATGCATGATGATAGCAGCAGTGAAACTTGCCCATGTTCGTCATGGGATCGTATGATAGCAGTCTTTAAATAGTTGAATATATTGTTTCATTGATCATACTTTATTAATGTAAATAGGATTGATTGTGTTGTAATTATAACGCTTCCTTCGTCATTTTACCATCACGAATATGGTAGATCGTATTGATTCCAGATTGTTCGATGAAATATGGATCATGGCTGATGAGTAGTACCGCACCAGGATATTCACTAATCATACGCTCCAGAGCCTGTATTGTGACAATATCGAGGTGATTGGTAGGTTCATCGAGGATGAGAAGGTCAATAGCTGACTTGATGGATGTGAGGATAGTGAGTTTGAGTTTTTGTCAGTAACTCGAGCTGGAGACAGATTGCTTCATCTGTCCGTGGGTAAATCAGGCTTGGAGGAGTTGATTGATGGCTATTAGGTCTGGCATATGACCAGGGCAGTGAGCAATATATCGATCGAGGACGCTCATGTCTCACGAGATTTGGGAGTTAAGTTGGTCAATGTAACATCGCTTCAGTCAAAGATCATAAGTTATGGATCATCATTTTTGATCCCCCTTTCATTCCCTCTTTTCAAGGGGGACAGTCTCTGAGAGCTTTTTGATTACATCTTTTATGAATGTAGTCTTACCACATCAGTTGGGTCAGATGAGAGCAATTTTATCACCACTGTGGATAGTCAGCCTGATATTTGAGATAAGTATACGACCGGCGATAGTGACGTCATGGTTGTTGATGGTGATGAGTTGTTTGCCGGTTCTGGTATGTGAGTGTGCGGTGAGTGAAATTTGTTTGTCTTGGATGATTTGCTCTTGTTGTCTGTCTTGCATACGTTCAATGATTTTTGTCCTCGTGCGGATCATCTTACCTCGAGCTGGATCGGAGCTGATCTTGCTTCTACGTTTAAATTCTGCAAGTACCTGTGCTTGACGATCAAGCTCTTTAGCAACTGATTCATGTGCACGCTGTTGGGAGAGATGCTCTTGTTCGAGTAAGAGTTGGTAGTCATCATAATTGCCTGGATAAGTTTTGATAACTCCATGATCAAATGCTCGTACCTGCGTTGCTCGTTGATTGATAAACCATCTATCATGTGTAACACAAACTACAATTGACTTGGTAGATATGAGATAGTCTGACAGCTTGATTTTGATAGTCATATCGAGATGATTGGTGGGTTCGTCGAGGATAATGATGTCATATGCTTTGAATGATAAAGTCATGAGCTGGATGAGTTTGCGTTGTCATCAGGAGAGCGATTTGAGTTGTACACTAAGATCAAACTGCACTCACCAGTCATCCATAGCGATATATCATAGATATAGGTCATCATGAGAGGGGAGGTGCTGGTATCGATATTCTTCAATGGTAAAGTTGAGATACTTATCAGGAATTTCTTGATAGATGTGTGCGATGAGTCAGCGACTTGTGAGTGATCATTCGTCTACCGTATCATGACCAGTGATGCATGCTAGCATGGTGGATTTACCACATCAGTTGGGTCAGATCAGTGCGATTTTGGATCATGAAGTGATAGTATGATGGAAATCTGACCGTAGTGTACGGTCAGTATAGGATTTGGAGGTATGGTTAAAATTGATCATAATACATGATTTGTAATAGTATAAAATGACGATGAAAATATATTTCACCTAGCGATTGATGTACCAAAAAATTATTCTAGCATATAAAAAGTGATGCTAGTTAGCGAAATGGCCTAGAGGCCTGTTTTCATACGGTTGAAATGAGATCAGAAACGGTAACACATTATTGCTGGTGAAAAATGATATAATTGCTTATTCATACGATCAAAATTGACTTGTGTGACAGTCTGACTTGAATTGCAAGTAAATTATAAGTTTGTGATTGAATATGATGGCGAGATCAGTAATAGTAAAGTCAGATTTAGCTATTATTATATTATCATGCATCGTACGCATACTTGTGGAGAATTGACACTATCTCATGTAGGACAAACTGTGACACTATCTGGTTGGGTGGATAATGCGAGAAAACTTGGTTGACTGACTTTTTTGACATTGAGAGATCGTTATGGTATCACTCAAGTGAGCTGTGATCCTGCTATTGTTGATCAATCGATTTGTGATGTTGCTGCGATTTGTCGCAATGAGTATGTAGTCAAGGTAATAGGACAGGTGATTGCTCGTCCTGGTACAATGGCGAACGATGCGATGAGTACTGGGGCGATTGAGATTGTTCCATCATCAATAGAGATTGTGTCTATCTCCAAGGAACTTCCATTTCAGATCGTTGACAATCCCGCAACAAGTGAAGAACAACGTATGAAATATCGCTATCTTGATCTGCGTAGACGTAAAGTATTATCAAATATTGAGTTTCGTGCTCGTATGAATCAGTGGACTCGTAATCGGTTTAGTGATCAATGATTTCTTGAAGTACAGACACCGATATTTACCGTCTCTAGCCCAGAGTGATCACGTGATTATGTGATTCCGTCACGTGTCAACCCGGGTAAATTTTATGCATTACCTCAATCGCCACAGCAATATAAGCAACTGCTGATGATGGGTGGTATTGATAAGTATTTCCAGATTGCTCCATGTTTTCGTGATGAGGATCCAAGATCTGATCGTGCGATGTGTGAGTTTTATCAGATCGACTTGGAGATGAGCTTTGTGGAGCAGGAAGATGTGCTTCATGTTCTTACATCTTACACACTTGAAACTATTAAAACACTCACTCCACATAAGAAATTAACATTTGGTGATGAGTTACCAAGAATCTCATATCAGCAAGCGATGGATGAATATGGTATTGATAGACCAGATCTTCGCTTTGGGATGAAAATAGTAGATCTGACTTCAGTTGTGTCTGGTTGTGGGTTTGGAGTGTTTAATGATGCGGTAGCTGGAGGGAAACTGGTAAGAGCGATCAAACTTGAATGACAGACGATGACTCGTAAAGAAATTGATGCTTTGACTGAGATTGCTAAACGTGCAGGAGCTGGAGGATTACCTTATCTAGTGATTGAGTCTAGTGAGTGATCAGAGTGAATAGATATCGGTAGCTGAACTGCAGTGCGTAGTCCTATTACTAAATTTCTTAGTGTTACTGAGTTACAATCAATTGTGAGTGCGATGGATGCAAAAATAGGTGATATGATCTTTTTCGCAGTATGATCGTTTGCATCAGTTTGTAAGGTGCTTGATAAACTCAGAATCACACTGAGGGATCAATATCGTCTTGTAGACGATAATGAACTTGCATTATGTTTTGTGGTAGATTTTCCATTTTTTGAGTGAGATGAGCAAGAAGACGGTACTATGAAGTGGGATTTTGGGCACAACCCGTTCTCCGAAGTAGTAGGGTGACTTGAATCATTGCATAATCTTCCAATGGACCAGATTATGACTCATCAATATGATATTATTTGTAATGGATATGAGATTGGTGGTGGGTCAATTCGTAATAGCAATCCAGAAGTGCTTGTAGCTGCATTTGAAAAGGTGGGTTATGATGAGCAAACAGTCAAAGAAAGATTTGGCACAATGTATGAAGCATTTCAGTATTGATGTCCTCCTCATGGTGGATGTGCGTTTGGATTTGATCGTTTGATGATGATCTTGACTGATGAGTCGAATATCCGTGAGACCTATGCCTTCCCCAAATCTGGTAGAGCGGAGGATGTGATGATGCAGGCACCGAGTATAATAGATGATACTCAGTTGGAGGAGTTATCTATTAAAACATTATAGCTATATGAATATTCTTTATATTGATGTCCAGAACGTAATTGGTAGGGTGTGAGTCTATTGACGAGAGATCGATCGAGGAAAGTTTTATGATTATGTGACTAAAAGATATAACATTGATAAAGTATATTATGTAGTTTGATATTTGCCCCATCTTATCAATGAATATGCTTTGATTCAATTACATTGATATTGCTTGTTATTCAAGGATTCACTGATTAAGGATGGTAAAACTAAGTGAAATGTAGATATTGATATTGCAATTAGGTCAATTTTTGATTTGACTGATGGAACTTTGAAACAAGCGTATCTTATGACAAATGATTGAGATTATAATACGCTCATTAAAACATTTCAGGAATATTGAGTTTGGGGTAGGTTGATTACTCCAGATATTCGTACTGCTTCAAGGGCTTTGACTCGCATTGTGCAAGATCCAATAGATTTACAATATATTAGGAAACTTGTAGAAAAACAAAAAAGCACTCACTAAGGAGGCTTTTTTACGATGTACAGTGGGCGAACCATTCTACATCGCTCGTGTGACAAAAGTATACTCAAAAAATATTCAATTGCAACTATAAATCCATATTATTTTCTCTACCACTATGTCCTACGAACCAGAACTTGAGATCCATCAAGATACCCCCCTCAAAGATAGGCTTATTAAGAAAGGTTTTTGGCTTTATTTCTTTTCATTTTTGATTGCTCCAACATGATATATTATCAAACTGATTGCAGCCAGGACAATCTGAGTGGAAGATGTGGGTCTGTTTTATTCGATTTTGGGTCTTATTGGCATTGTAGCAAGTTATAATGACTTGGGTCTGACTGAGAGTTTGCAGTATTTTCTTCCTCGTTACCTGATTGATAAGGATTATATCAAGGCAAAGAGCTTGCTTGTGACAACGTGGGTGATACAATTTGTAAGTGGAATACTTGTGTGATGAGTATTACGAATGATGGCTCCATGGTTAGCAGAGCATTACTTCCAGTCGAGTCAGGCTATTGTTGTCCTCAGGCGATTTTGTCTGTATTTTCTTGTGGTTAATCTATTTCAGGTGATGCAGTCGCTATTTCTTGCTGCACAAGATACGAAGATAAGCAATGGTATTGATGCAGTGAGAATGTGGATTGTAGTGTGAGTATTGGTGCTGATATGGCAAATTGATATATTGACGGTAACCATTATTACACTTACGTATAGTTGGATAGTTGGTTTGGTGATTGGAATCGGGATTGCTTGAGTGTTGTTTTGGCGTAGGTTTGGGCAGATGATGATGCAGTATCCGATGATGTGGGATAGGATGCTGATACGTGAGTGGATCTGATATGCGTGGTGGGTATTTTTGGGCGCTAATGTGGGTACATTATTTACACAAATTGACTTGCAGTTTGCGCTCTACTTTCTTGGCAAAGAAGCAGCTTGATATTGGACAACATATAGCTCCCTGATTACTGGAATCAATTTGATTACAGGTCCATTATCGTCATATCTGTTTCCTCTGGTCAACGAACTTACCGTCAAAGGAGAACAACATAAATTACAATTATTGATGAGATATATAGGATTCTGACTGCTATGATGTGTGATTGTTGTATGATTGTGAGTATATTTTCTTGGGCCATGGGTGGCTGTATTGTTGTTTGGGGAGTCATTTAGGTATAGTGGTGAGTTATTTCGTTTTGCGGCACCAGTGATTATGTTTGGTCCAGCGGTATGATTTGCATTTCAGTATCTTGCTGGGATGGGCATGGTGAAGCAGAGGGTCAAGATTTTGGGTATAGGGCTATTGGTGAATATTATATTGAGTTACTTATTGATAGGTTCTTATTGATTACAGTGACTGGTGATTGCGATGGCAGTGAGTTATGTAGTATTAGGGCTAGGAGTAGTGTGGGTGGTGAAGACAAGGTAGACTATACAAAATAATGATGGGTTGGTGGCCGATACATTGATTAGTAGCTGACATCTGTGATAGTTTGTATCTAGCAACGGATGAGGTCTTGAAATTGGGTGGGAGAGTGATACAATATATGAAATATTATTTATTTTCTATTAGTAAGTATAATATGTCTACGACAATAAAACCTATTATTAGATCAATAACTTTGGACAAACCGTTTGATATCAGGGCAGTATTTGCAAAAAGCAAGAGAAAACCGTCAAGTGTAACTGTTGTGGTGATACCAAATTATACTGACGAAGTAGACAATGATCCCGATCGAGTTATCCAGACTCCCAAAAATAAAAAAGCATATAAAGAAGCTATGATAGCATACGAAAAGGGTGATGTGATTACGATTCCTTCTGATATTACAACGGCTGATGATTTTATGTCTTTTCTACAAAGATCATAAATGTACCAATTACAATTAGATAAAAAAGTGAAAAAATTTCTGTTGGCTTATCCTGATTTATGACGTCGTTTTTTTATTAAAGCACAAGCAATCTGTAAAGATCCGTACAATGCAAATGTGGACATAAGATCCCTCAAATGAGCTTCGTGATCTTACAGACTTAGGATAGGTAAGTACAGATTTCTATATGAAGTGAGAGAGAAGGAGATCATCATCTACTTCTATGATTCAGACAGTAGAGGTGATGTGTACTAAAATATGATAAAGTGTTGTGATTAGTAGTAGTGCAGGTGGTGAGGAAGAGCCTCTTATAACTTAATTATGTATAAATATGAACTTTCCAAATATAGATAAATTTAGACATAAGTCTATCATTATTCGATGACATCCTAAGTGAACTCATACTCATAGCTGGATTCATTACAGATTTTGGCGTGCATTTGATTGGTTGTGATTTGATGTTCAGTGGTTAGATAATAAGATTGAAAATCTTCCTGATCAAAATAAAGAATATATTATTATTACAGAATGCGGTCAGCATAGTGTATTATTGCAAAACCCAAGTAAAAAATGGATTATTTTTGATCATAATATGTGAAAGGAGGATCATGTAAAATGTATCAATCAATTTGATAAATTAATACCATTTTGAGTGATAAGATATAATCTTGCTAAGTTTACTGACAAAAAGATCTCATCTTATATAACTGAGCGAGATACGCCTGTGATGTCTACGGAAGAATACTACTATCAAATTAGATGTCCACGTATATTACGAGCTTGTGAGTTGTTGCCTCATGAAATAGAGCGAAAACCTTATGATTATAGTCAAAGTAGAGATGTTAATTTTATCTGATCTCGATGGCATAATAACTTTTTACAATTAGAGTCTTTGAAGCTATACTGCCTAACCCATTGATTACAATATAATCATTATTGAAGACATTTACTCATTAGACCACCACTATTTAAGCAGCGATACTTATCAGCTGAAGAACTAGAGTCTAAAACGTGTGATGCTTATATTGCTCCAGCGGTACAATGATCACAGGTGGACGATTGATATATTCCTTGTAGATTGTTTATACAGATGTCTTTATCTGTTTTGTGAGTGAGCAATAATCCATATGTGTATAACTTGTTTGATGATGATGAAGTGATAGTAGATAGAGATATATGGAAGATGATGGACAAAGCTCAACAAGTGATCAAAGATAGAAAAGTTGATGATTATACTCGTAAGGCAATTCAAAAGATAAAAGAAAAACATACTTATCTCAATAGAATTGATGAATTATTTAGTTATTTATAAAAAGTTGTTATGATGAAATCTTTTTGGCATAAATTACATTTCTTTTTGTTGTATCCGCAATATATAAGAAATTGGTATTGTTTGTTTTTTTATAGAATTGGATTTACTTTTTTACAACCATCAAAAATATTATTATATGAAAAGGTAGCTTTTCATTTCAACAAGAACTTTGATATGCTGCTAGAAACATGGTGATTACATCTTTATGATCTTGGCATCATGGATTTTAGTGATAGTAAGGTCATTGTAGACATATGATGACATGTGTGATTTTTTAGTATATATGCTTCAATAAAATCACCTCTATGAAAAGTGTATGTATTTGAGCCTGATCCACAGAATTATGAAGATTTAGTCAAAAATATAACTCTTAATAAGAGAGAAAATATAATTGCATATAATAATGCAGTGTGAAGTGTGGATGAAATTATAAACTTTTATGTTTCTGATCATAGTTGATGTAATAGTAGATATCAGGTATCGAGATCAAACAAAACTATAAAAGTTAACTCTATTAGTTTTGAGACATGGATGGACAATAACAATATATCGATGATTGATTTTCTTAAAGTTGATTGTGAATGATGAGAATATGATATACTACTCAATATGAGTGATATTTATATCAATAAAATTTATAAAATTGCATGAGAATTACATAATGTTTGAAATCATAAACCAATGCAAATCGTAGATAAATTATCCAATTTATGATGGATTGTGTATTATGATAGTGATATATTTTATGCAATAAATAAAAACATCTAGGATTTGACTGTAAAATTTAAGTGTATTTATTTTTTTAAGCTTTTTAAAATGAAATGTTTAGTTTGTAACTCTAATAATACTAAAGAGATTTATGAGAAATGTAATTGATACTTACCATGAACATACTATACTGTATTTAAATGTACTTCCTGCGAAAGCCACTTTATTGATCCAGATGATATTGATGAGGAGATTTATGATAAAATTTATTCAACACCTCAAAATATTTCGTGATATGACATTTATGAAATAATAAAACAAACTATAAAATCACAAGAAAATCCTCTGTCATATTTGTGAGAAAAAACAGACTTTCAAATATTTTATAAACCTATATATGATTTTTTTAAAAATAAATATGGTCACTGACTTAAAGTCTTAGATGTATGATGCTGACTTTGATATATGACATATTCAATTAATAAGTCTGGTAATCAGTGTTTATGAATTGATATATCAGATATAGGTATTCAAAATGCAACAGAAGAATTCTGAAATTATTTTGAGAAAGTAAATCTCAATAGTGAGACAATTTTTTTCAAGGAAAATCAAAATCATTATGATGTAATTATAGCTTGTGAATTTATTGAGCATGTAAAAGATGTCAAGAAAACTATTAAGTTATTATATAGTCTATTAGCAAAGTGATGAACTTTGGTAATTACAACACCAAATTGTGACTTTTGGACATTATGATGATGAGTTCGATTTCCTGAATTACCTCCTGTTCATACATGTATTATATCGACGAAAGCAATCACAACTATTTCTAATGAGATAGGGTGAAATTTATCTTTTTTTGACTGAAGTAAGTATTCCCAAAGTAATAATTTACGGGAATATGTATTTAGAAAGTATATCAATACTACAAAATGCTGATATAATCATGTTAAAGAACAGCTTTGTGAAAATCAGTGAAGTTTTTGATTAAAGCAGATTCTTTTGCGTTTTGTGAATCTAAAACCGATAAGAGATTTTTCAAATTGGATGTTTCAACTTATTTGATTAGACTACAAATCATATTGTGCAATGGCATTTTATTTATAAAAAGAGGATGAATAATAAATACGATTTATGTGTTATATTTAGATGCTATCCATGAATATCTAAAACCCCAAGACTTTTTTCTGACTCTAAATCTAATATGATTTTTTATTCTTTAAAAAGCTTAAAGCTTTTTTTATGAAATTTAAAAGTGTTTTATATTATTATATGTGACTGATGTGCAGAAGAGATAATATTATCAATTAATAAAGCGTTGCAAGGTTCTGACTTTGCAATTCATGAATTTGAAAAGTTGTGAAATTTTTCCTCATTTCAAAAACAATTAGATATTGCAATTTGACAAACGTATTCTAAAAATATCTACTTATGTGAGGATGATTATTTATATGACTATAATAATTATCTTATGAGTATTGATGCTATTAATCTACTTATACAAAAAAAATCTCATTATATAACATTTTTTGATTTCCCAGGTAACTACAATATATGAAATATACATCACTATTTTAGAAAAAAACTATTTATTAGTGATGCTAATTTTCTTTGGGCAACTTGATTGTCTACAACTCTTACTTTTTTAACCACAAGAGAGATTCTTATTGAAGATCAAAAATACCGAAGAAAATTTGGAAGATTCCCATATTGAATATGGGGTGGTCCAATACGAATGATATTGACTAAACAGTTACCGTTGTTTTATATTTTTGATTTTAACAAAAAAAAGCAAGAATATATAAAATGAATACCAGTATCTCGAATATACCTATGAATGTGTTTAATCTATTGATTGATAAGAATACTTGTTGGTTCTAAACGTATCCTACTTTATCCGGTGCCATCGTGATCTACTCATTTGGAGGGTTCGGATGTGGCTCATAATGTGTCTCGAGAAAATATCGCAAAAGGCTTGAATAATTAATATTTTATCTTTTCATAAAAATCAATAATGAGCTTTTATTTTGATGATAGTGTAAAATGATTTATCTTAAACCCTTTTTATATAGCAAGATCAAATTTATTTAAGAGTATTAAGAAGGTTGCTCATTACATAAATTGAGATATTCTTGATTTTTGATGTTGAGAAAAGCCATATCAGTCATTATTTTCTTACACCTCTTACGTAGGAGTTGATTTTGAAAATACAGGTCATGATAATAGCGAAAATGATGTTACTTTTTACTGGGATTGACTAAGACTACCTTTTGATGATGAATCTTTTGATAGTGTGATTTCAACAGAGGTTTTTGAGCATGTTTTTAATCTTGATGTTGTTATTGGTGAGATTTATAGAGTTCTCAAAAAAGATGGTAAAATCTTAATCTCTATTCCATTTTGTATGGATGAGCATGAACAGCCTTATGATTTTGCTCGTTATTCGACATTTGGCATAAAGCACATGCTTACATCAGGCTGATTTACGGTTATTAAGCAAATTAAAACTACAAATTATGGTCAGACCATTCTTCAACTAAATAGAATGTACTTGTGAAAAGTATTAAAAACGAAAAACTCTTTAATCAATTTTATATTAAAGATGTTTATTATTTTTCCACTACATATAATAATAAACTTATTAAGTTTTATAGTTCCTTGAAATGGTGATTTTTATTTTAATCAAGTTATTCTAGCTAAGAAGAATGAATTATAATTTATTTTTTTCCTCAAATAATTCTTTCGCTCAACACTTATGTGTATCTATTTTTTCTCTACTAGAAAACACTCCTGTATGAAATTTTGTTGATATTCATATTATTGATTTTTCAATATCGCTAGCAAATAAACAATTGATTGATCAGTACCTATCTAAATTTATTAACAAGAGAATTAGATATATTGAGCCAGATACTAACTTCTTAGATTGATTTTCTACTAAGCACTATTCAATAGAAACATATGCAAGGCTTATGATACCTTTTATATGTGATTATGATCACTGTATATACGCTGATTGTGATACTATATTCCAAGGAAATATCTTTGAGGCTTATAACTATTATAATGATGATATATCTATATGAGCAGTTCTTGAGCCTATATGAGTAAAACACTATCAGTATATACTTAATATTGATGCAAGAAAAGGTTATTTTAATTGATGATTGTTGCTACTAAATTTAAAAAAGATTAGACGCGAAAAAACTTTTGAAAAGGTAGCTTCATATCTTCAGGAGAATAAAGACAATATTTTGTTTGCAGATCAAGACTGACTAAATGCAATATTTTGTGATGATCGATATCAATTACCACCAAAATATAATGTAATGATAACAACTTCTTTGTCGAGAGATTATAAGGATACACTCTATTCCTACGAGGAGTATAATGATTGTAAAAAAAATCCTGTTATGATTCATTTTAATTGAGATTTAAAACCGCGAAAATGAAATTGTTTTTATAATGGAAATTTACAATATCAAAGGATAATCGGTAATCAGTCATGACGAAACTATGAGTATAAAATAAAAATAATATATTATTTGCTCTATTTTATCAAGAAACATATAGTAAATAAATTACCCAAAAGGCTTTATGTGTTTATTGTTAAATTGTGGAGATGAAATAGTATATTATGATAGTTTGATTGTTTTTTTGTTTTAATCTTTTACTGTTAGTAGTATGCAGAAGATTAGTCACTACTGGCTTCTATTTAAAATTTTATGCAAGGGTATTTTCATTAGAAATAATCCATTTTTTATTTATTTGAATAAATACAGGGCTAAACTATTTTATAAAGATAAAAGTGTTGTTGAACACCGATTTTGTCGTCCTCAAAAAAATAATATTGCTCTTTTTAGTATTGCTTATAATGATCATTCGTTAATACAATTACAATATGACTATATTGTACGTTTTTTAAAAGATGATTTTAGTTATACTATAGTAGATAATTCTAATGATAAACATGAGTCATTTTTGTTGGAGCAATACTGTATAGATAATAAGGTTAATTATATTAAGCTACCGTATAATCCTTGCACTTATTCTGAATCTCATGCATGCGCTCTCAATTACTGCTATAAAAATTATATTCAGTATAATGATGACATTGAAAACTTTTGATTTTTGGATCATGATATTATTCCGTATTCAGAGTGCAGTATTGTAAAGCATATGAGAGAGTGAATCTATGGACTAAAGATATCATGATGAGTAAGGTGAAAAAGACGATTTATGCGATGATGATTTTGTTTTTTTAATAAACAATGGGAAAATTTAGATTTTTGGATCGACAAGACTTATTTCCCCTTGAGTATTCTAGATACAGGTTGATCAAATCGGTATGGTATTTATCAATACATCAAGGACTCATCTCATTTAGAGAAATATAACGAATTTCGTGATTTTGTTGCTGGTACTACTTATAATTATCGATTAGTTTGAGATTGGATTCACTTTCGGTGAGGAAATCTTGATAAAAATAAGCGAACTTATCTTAGTGAAAAATATTTTATTTAATGCTGTATATGATGTTATTTTTACTTAAAAGATTTTCTCAATACTTTGTGAGATCGCCGCTCTTTGCACTTCAGTGTGTTTTTTTAACTTTATATACTAAGTTGTTAAAACCAAAACAGTATATTATAAAATATCTTTGAATTTCATTTCATTATCCATGAAAAGTACTGTGGTGATTATGATGAATTAAGGAGATGTTTATTGATGAATTTTATAAATTGATTAAATGATATCATAGAGTTTTAGATTTATGATGATTTTTTTGAGAATCTGGAGTATACTTTGGTCTACATAACTCTATTGTTGATGTTTATGAAGCTGATCCAGATATCTATTTATATACTGTGAAAAATTGTTCACCGTATAAAAATATCAATGTCTACAACTATGCTGTAGTTGCATCAGATGATGAATCACTATATTTTGATGATGGAGAATGATTCACTATGTGATGAAGTGTCTCCCGTGAACAGACAAATAAAAAAGTAATGTGCAAACATATTGAACGTATTTTGGATGAACATTGCTATGATGCTATCAAAATTGATATTGAGTGAGCAGAATTTCCAATTTGTGAACGAATCACTATTAACAAAAAATGGACTAGTTTTAAAATTTGATATATAGAATTTCACTTTTTTACTGAAGAGCAGAAAAAGTGTGATATTATTATGAATAATACAATTTCTTGCTTAAAATCATTATGATTTATGGTAAGAGCGTTTGATCCATTTAATCATTGAGAAGAGATTGATCTACTTAGCTTAGATTGCCAAAAATATCCATGTTTATATATAATTTTTGAAAAAGATGACTAATTTTACAATAATTATTCCTACGGTAAATCGTCCAGAAGACCTAGAAAAAACCTTAGAATGCTTTTTAGTACAAAATCTTAAATCATTTCAGATAATACTAGTAGATCAGTCAGATAATGATAGATCAGAGTATGTGTCTAATGTATATACCAACAAGTGATTAACCCTAAATTACTATAAATTTATGATAAAATCATGAGCTCAGGCAAGGAATTTCGCAATAGATAAAATTGATTATTTGGATAATATAAGTGGTAAAAAAACTGAAATAGTAGTATTTCTTGATGATGATGTGAGTTTTGAGCCTGATTTCTTATATCATTTAGGCAAGTATATTGAATCAAAATCTAATATTGTATGAGGAACATGGAAGATTAATTCACCATCTCGTCAATTTGGTTTTTCAAAAAAGATATGACAGTGGCTATTGTGATGATGACGAAATATCAATCAACAAATTGTAACTAAACTATGATTTAATCAGCTTTTTTCAATACAACCAACATCTGAGGAGCCTGTTCAATGGACAGGGGGTTGTGGTATGTGGTTTCGTAAATCAACAATAGATACTGGTCGCTATCGTTTTCCTGAGTACTTTTTGAAATATAGTATTATGGAAGACGTGTTTTTTAGCTATTCTATTAGTTGTAACTATCCCGGCCTTCTAACGTATACTCCTACTACTGAAATGATTCATCACGAATCCCCAAATCGTAGCATACCAAATTATCAAAAGATACGCCAGCATTGTATCCATAGATATATATTTCACAAAACTTTTGGTGTGAGTATGATATGATATATGTGGACTATATTACTATTGATGGTACTAGATTTCATCATATTTTGGCGTTGGTCGATACTTGCAGAGTACTTTAAGTCTCTAATATATGTACATCAAAATAGAAAAAAACTCAGCTTAGACGAATGAGATTATAATATATTTATTTTTGATCTATAGTTCTTCTAAAAACCTCATCATATTGCCCCAAAACTTTCTTCGGACCAAATCTATTTACCACGGTTTCAAAACTTTCTCCAGACCTATGAAGTCTTGTCATAGCAAGCTCAATTCATTGTTGTAGATCAGAAGTACTACCTGGTTTGATTACTATCAGGTCATATTTTTCGCTAATTTCTTTTGTACCACCTACATCAGTGGCTACTACGATACATTTGGCTATTAGTGCTTCGACTACAGTCGTAGGAAGCCCTTCTTGATGACTAGGATTGACGAATATATCAAATTTATGTAGCCGGTTAGACCTATCATCAGCTCATATAAAGTATATACGGTCAGTAAGTTTGCTTTCTTTTACTAAATTCTCTAGCATCTTTTTTTCAGAACCATCTCATACAATAGTGCATATTCGTTCTTTGTCTTTCAACTGCTTTAGTGCTTGTATCAAAAAATCACATCATTTACGAGGCAATAGACTAGCCAGAAAACCAATATGAATGATATTGTTCCTGACTTTTTCTTGCGGTTGGTAATCGATCGGATTATAAATTACCACTGGAGTTTTATGGGTAAATTTACTTATAAATTGCCTGTGCATCTGGCTAATGGTGATGATTTGGTCACATTGGCGGAAGATCCACAAACCTATTGTCCAATCAAACAGCCGAGCTCATAGTTTTATATATCGAGGATAGCCAGTTACAAATCATGACCCATGCTCAATATGTACTCGTTTACATCATAGCCATTTTGCAATGAGGCCTCCAATCATAGATTGTACAAAAAATCTTGTATGAGTAATAATGATGTCTGGGTTGTATTTTTTTATAGCAGCAAATTGTTGCCAAAAGCCTTTGGTCCAAAACTTAGGAACAGGAAAATTATACACAAGATCAAACGATGGGATCAAGAGTGTATCGGTATATGATGATAACTCTTTATCTGATCATCTTTTGATATTGCTTGCTATATTGATGACTGTGATATCTTCATTATTGAGTCCATCGGAAAGTGTCTGAGCAATCTTCTCAAGACCTCCAGTGTGAATATGATATGAATATGGCAGATATTGGATGATTTTCATTGTTTTTTAGTCTAATAAATTTTTTACTCCTTCCACGACCTCTTCACTCGTCACCTGCTTCATCCAATAAATATTAGGATATCCTGACAAAGTCTCGATCTGTCCACCTATTTGAGTGGTTATTACACTCTTGTTCATTAGTGCTACTTCATGCATTGCATACCCAAATCATTCGGTGCGAGAGGGTAGGATGACGACATCACTTGCGCTAATTCGATCTTTGATTTGTTGCTTGGAATGTGCGGGAGGGAGCCAAGTGATATGATGCTCAAGTCACAGTTGTTTGATCATATGTTTCAAGCTGTACGATGTTTGCTTTTTTGATCGAATATTTGGTTTGGATTCTTGATTAGGGGCAATGATGACTGCGTGAAAATGTGGATGTTGTTTGATAATTTCTGGTAGTGCATGGATATAGAGGTCGAGTCATTTTTCTACTCCAGTGCGACCATAATACAGTCATATAGGTCAAATGTTATAGGTCAAATGTCATAACTTTTGCAATTCTTGTATTTTTCTTGTTCTTATCCTTTTTTCTTGTGCTGTATCATACGGTTTCCAAAAATCATGGTCTACTGGATTTGGGTGAAGCTCAAGTTTGTGGTCTGGGAGATTAAAATGAGTTCTGACACTATTGAGTGCGTAGCGAGACACACAAAGATAGCGATCCCGTGGAAGTAGTCAGACTAGTAGTTTCTCAAATCGCTTATTGCAATATGCTTTAAGTCATAGAAATTGATGCCATAGCTCACCATAAACTTCATGGATGTGTATTTGATTGGGTATATGGTATATTTTGGTGAGGACTCGAGCAGGGAGAGCCGCGCTATAGGTGCTCGTATGTATTAGTTCAAATTGGTATTGTTTGATGAGTTTTTGTCCAAGTAGTGTCATTTGCATCCAGTTTTGTCTACCTTTACCCACTCTATAAATACTAACTCATTGAATTATTTCGTGATTTTTTCATTGTCCATCGTGGTTATTTGTTAGTACAACTACCGTGTCTCATATCTTTTGATGTTGCTCTATGATCTGACTAAATAGCGTTTCTA
>Ga0209812_10000199_pt1 | contig 55682 bp, 50 predicted proteins | sample JI71714BDNA_FD_187502 | JGI IMG/M metagenome (GOLD analysis project Ga0209812, IMG submission 187502) | Wastewater effluent complex algal communities from Wisconsin, to seasonally profile nutrient transformation and Carbon sequestration -... | ecosystem: Engineered > WWTP > Effluent > Algae...
ACCGGGTTTTTTCGATCACCTTTGCCTAGACACCGATATCTTGGCAAAAACCCTATTTCTCTGCCCTATCGCGCTCGGCCCAAACCCAAGAAACCGGGTTTTTTCGATCACCTTTGCCTAGACACCGATATCTTGTCCAAAAACCCTATTTCTCAGCCCTATCGCGCTTTGCCCAAACCAAAGAAACCGGGTTTTTTCGAGCCCCTTTGCCTAGACACCGATATCTTGGTAAAAACCCGGTTTCTCACCAGAGCCGTATCGCGCTCTGCCCAAACCTAAGAAACCGGGTTTTTTCGAGCCCCTTTACCTAGACACCGATATCTTGGCAAAAACCCGGTTTCTCACCAGAGCCGTATCGCGCTCTGCCCAAACCAAAGAAACAGCGCGATCGCATCCCTACCAAAAACCCAACCTCCCTAACCCATGCCATCAGGTAACATCCTAAGTGCCGCCGATCTCCTCAATTTACTCGTCAGTGGGATCGACAAAACCACCTGAGAAAATGAACTCACCGCCTCAGCTTGGATATCCACCCCAGCTAGAGGCGGCTCAAAAAGCGGTAGCGGCAAAATCTGGACTAGCCCAAACAATCAATGTCGCGTCAGAATAATGACTAAACCTGATGGTTCATCCTATACCCGCGTTTACAATGGCCCCGGAGGTGGCGCACCCGGAGAACAACCCCTAAACGCATTAGGAAAACCTGGAACTCGTGCAGAAACCCACTTTATTCTACTTCCCTAATCCCACCCCAAACCCACTATGAACTTTGAAGAAATTTGGCAACAATACGACTTTACCGAATCCGAATTGCTCTCAATGGGATGGCAATTTCCCTATAATTACATCCTAAATCTTAACTACTATTGGGAACTCAATCCCACTAACACAACTTCTGAAATTGCTACCACCGAGCAACACCTAAAACTTATCCTAAAATCCTGCATTCGGCTCGATATACAACTCAACTCAAATCCTGACGACTTAGAGCAAATCCCTGCTAATCTTGGCACAGTTATCGGGTGGGGTAAAGTGACTCCTTCCCCTTGGTTAGAAAACCTCTCCCTTTCTCCTGATGAATGGCTACATCTATTTTTTGATCTCGGTGGAAACAACAAAATTGAAGCTCTTTGTCAGTCGATAGTAATTGAAGAATTAGCTAAACAATCCTTAGCACTGATTTCGTAATCCGTCAAGAAACTAAGGCATCAAATATCATCCCTAGTTTAAGTGTGAAATGATGATGAAATCATCCCAAAAATCCGCTAAAATTTGCTTGAGCATTCCCGAATATCCTTTAGACGCTATTCCTTCCTCAGCTTATATTCGTTGCTCCGTGACAACGACTGTTAAAAACATCCTAGAAAAATGCCACAATTGGGTTAGCACAGAAAGTGCAAATAATCAAGAAAATTTACTTAATATTAAAGTCTTTTTTAACTCAATTCAAACCAGCCAGCAAGTTTACAAAGCCTCCCTTTCCCGTCAACTCGCCGCCGACTTACCCCCCGATGTTGAAGAAACTTCCCTCAAAGACGAACCCAAAGACTGGTTTATCAAAACCGCCGACTTTGGCGACGACTGCGATCGCGTTCTCCAACACCGCGACGGCGAATTCACCCAACTCCTAGAAGACATCACCCGCTACCATCAAATATTCCAACAAGGCTATGACAAAATCATCCTCATTCGTCCCACCACCTACACCGGCTACGACATCCAACTCAGCGCCGCGATGCAATGTTTAGGCTACACGAAAGAGCAATTTCAATTCATCATCGTTCAACCTATTAAACTTTATGCCTTCCACAAACCCAGTCAAAAAATCCATCCTTTACCCGACATTCCCACGGATGAACTCATCAAATCAATCGGAATGGATGCCCTAGGCTGGCACAGTTTTAGCGTGGCACTGACAGGGGTTGCTCCTATCAATATTAGCACGGCGGGACAAAATATAGCCTCCGATAGTTTGTATCGGGTAAAATCCGCTTATTATCGTTGCTGTCAGTTACTCCAAAAATCGGCAGAAGAAGGTGTTATTAAATTAGAAAAAACCCAAGGAGGGGAATGGAAAATAACACCAGCACCGATGAAATTAACGGACTACAGATGGGACAATTATCAGGCCGCTAATTTAGTGCGTCAATTGCAAGCTATCCCCACGATTGTACAACAAAGTGCGAAGGAAATAGCTCCTCATTTAGTGATTCATCACTTAGAATTGATTAGTGATCTTTTCCATAAATGGAGTGAATCTCTGACACCCACGTTATCAGATTGTGTATTGTTGTTAACGACTCGTCAAAGGATTTTTGTTTTACTAGAGACTGTGTTTGAGATCAGTGTTCCTGAATAGCTTTCTGGGGAGTGATCAGGTTTTTGGGGATGGGGCACGATCGTTGGTTGGGCATGGGGAGAGCGCGATCGTTGGTTCGGGATGGGAAGGCCCTATCGCGGGTTGGGGGATGGGAGACGTGATCGTTTTTGGGTTGGGTTAGGAATGTTTTTGTAGGGGAGCCCTATCGTTGCTTCGGGATGAGGAGCGCGATCGTTTTTGGGTTAGGACTGTTTTTGTAGGGGAGCACGATAACGCTTTTTATTGATTTCTTTTTCTCAAATTAGAGCGATAGGGCTAACGTGACACAGCGCGATCTTTGGGAATGAGTCAAAAAGTGCCCAAACCAAAGAAACCGGGTTTTTTAGAGCACCTTTGCCTAGACACCGATATCTTGTGCAAAAACCCGGTTTCTGAACCCCCAGGCGGTCAATTGAATGTGCCATAATTTAAGATCCAGTAACTCGGAGGCTCGATCGCAATGTACGCAACTTCCGACAAATCAATCAGTAAAGTTTTAACAACACTGACTGTTACCAACCGTGCCAACCAGTCGGCGGCTGCACGAGGATTCATTCCCACTGAGCAAATACGTTCCATCACCCTAGATCATGTTTTGGTAGACAGGGGTGCAACTACATTATGCTTGCCAGAGGGGGCGATCGCCATTCCCTCGAAAACTCAACAGCAAATCGCGCTCTGCTTTTATTGCTCTTTCTCAACTAAGCGCGATCGATCTTTTGGAATAAGTCAAAAAGTGTCCAAACAAAAGAAACCGGGTTTTTCAGATAACCTTTACGTCTTAACCGATATCTTGTATAAAAACCCGGTTTCTAAGCCGCCCTATTAAAGGTGGAAGGAATTAAAGATTGCGGTAACGAAAACCCAAGTGCTAAAAATAATTAAAGTCGATCATACTCCTCTGGTTCAACATCAGGAACCTTAGCCAACACCTGTTGAAACTTCTCCCAATCACCTTGATTGGCTTTCCCCAAATAATCCTTAGTTAATAAAGCCGAAACCTGTGCCGCCAGAGCCATAGTTACCAATTGCTCGAACGACACATTTTCCCGTTGTGCCAAAGCCATAACTTGTTGATACAAAGAATCAGGAACCTCTGCCTTAATTGTCGTCATGGGATTTCTCCTATAAACTGCAAAAACTGTTTAGGTGATACTACTTTAATGCCAAATTTTTCAGCAGGTTGCAAATTTCTTTGATTATAAGTCACCAGAAATTCAGCTTGTGCTTTCACTGCCAAATCAATCAAAAAATCATCATCTGGATCGGTAGAGGTAGGTCGCCATACATGAAAAATTTGACGTTGATTAGAAATACTACAAATCCCCCTAATTATCCCATCAATATCGGGAAAACTCAAACCTAATTCCAGACTTGAGCGTTTTAATATTTCTTCATACTCAAAAATCAAAGTCGTAGAAATATTAACTTGCCAACGGGCATCATTTAGAATCGTTAATAGTTTATAAGAAGCACCCCTGTTTGAACGCAAACCCGCCACCAATACATTAGTATCAACCACAATTTGATAGGGTTTATTAATTCTAGTAGGAGGTATCATAAATGGGAGAGAAACCTCTAATAAATAGATAGTTAATTATATCATAATTAAATGCTTTTTGGTAGGGAATTTTTTAGTAGGGGAGGTCTATCGTTGGTTGGGGGGGATGGGGAGCCGTATCGTTGGTTTGGGGATGGGGGGGCTCCATCGCTTTTGGGGGATGGGAGACCGTATCGTTGCTTGGGGCCTTTTTGGGGAGAGGCCCTATCGTTTTTGGGGAGAGGCGTGATCGTTTTTTGGGCGTTTTTGGGTAGAGGCCCTATCGTTTTTGGGGAGTTTTTGGGGGAGAGACTCCATCGTTTTTTGGGGATGGAGTTTTTGGGGAGAAGCGCGATCGCGGGTTGGGGATGGGCAGTATCGTTGGTTCGGGAGGGGGAGCCGTATCGTTGGGAGGGGATGGGGAGCCGTATCGTTGTTTTTGTCACTCAAAACGGATTAACAATTCTTGTTTTCTTTTCAATCAGTTGATTAGCCTGCATATCTTCTGAATATAAAATATCACAATTATGCGGCAAAGCCGTAGCAACAACCAGACTATCCCAATAGGTATAACCGTATGTTGAATTAATCTCTAAAGCTGTCATCACTTTTAAAACATCTATTTCCACAATAGTAAAATTTGTCACCATCTCCAGAATAATCTGTTTCGCTTCATCTTTTGGTTTCAGCTTCTTTTTTGTCAGAACATTATAGAGTTCACCCAGAATCGGAGTGCTAATAATAATCGAAGTAAAGTGATTATTAACTAACTCTCTCACCTTGACCGACTTATCTGGTGAATTTTTGGCATAAAGATCAACCCAAATATTAGTATCTAATAATACCTTATCTTTCATAAAGCTCCTCTCTATTAAATTGATAGTCATTAGGAATAGTAAAATAATACTGAGCAACAAAATCAAAGAAACGTTTCTTTTTGATGGCTATTTCATCAGTTTCAAAGACAATTACTTGAAAACTTTTACCTTCCCATTCCTTACTCAATTTTTCATCAAGTATAAGATTACCATTATTACAAGTTGCTTGTAGAAGTTTATACATTTTAGTTATTATCCTCCGGGAAAGCTTGACCGACTCTTTTTACCACAAAATTTTTTAACTTTCTTGATTATACACGATTTGTGAAAAAAACAAGTAGCACTGAAAAAATTAGAAATTTATGTGGAAAAGCGTGGTGTCAGCCCTATCGTTGGTTCGGGATGGGGAGCCGTATCGTTGGTTGGGGGATGGGGAAGCGTGATCGTTGGTTTGGGGATGGAGTTTTTGGGGGGAGGCCCTATCGTTGGTTCGGGATGGGAGACGCGATCATTGGTTGGGATGGGGCTGTATCGCGCTCTCCCCAAACCCAAGAAACCAGGTTTTTTCGAGCCCCTTTGCCTAGACACCGATATCTTGTGCAAAAACCCGGTTTCTCACCAGAGCGCGCTCTGCCCAAACCCAAGAAACCGGGTTTTTTAGATCACCTTTACCTAGACACCGATATCTTGGTAAAAACCCGGTTTCTCAGCCCTATCGCGGGTTGGGGATGGAGAGACCGTGATCGCGGATCATCCCAACCCCAAGCGCGATCGCGATTATCCCTAGAAAAAATGCCATACTTAAGATAAAGTAACTCGGAGGCTCGATCGCAATGTACACAACTTCCGATAAATCAATGGGCAAAGTTTTAACAACACTGACTGTTACCAACCGTGCCAACCAGTCGGCGGCTGCACGAGGATTCATTCCCACTGAGCAAATACGTTCCATCACCCTAGATCATGTTTTGGTAGACAGGGGTGCAACTACATTATGCTTGCCAGAGGGGGCGATCGCCATTCCCTCGAAAACTCAACAGCAAATCGCGCTCTGCTTTTATTGCTCTTTCTCAACTAAGCGCGATCGCTCTTCAACTGATTCTATTCTTCCACATTTTCAGATTCATCCATTTGCAATGTATACTGCAATGCCACCTGTAATCTTGATACATAATCTGCTGAAATAGTACCCAATTTTTTGATTAATCGCTCTCTATCGATCGCTACTATTTGATAGCAAAGCACGACTGAATCTTGTGTTAAACCACCTTCACCAGTCGGTAAAATAATTGTCCCTGGTATTTTAGCACGCCGCAGATTACTTGTTACGGGAATTACTACTACTGTTGTAGTAAAGCGGTCTAATGTATCTCGCTGTACAATAATGACTGGTCTAATTCCTGCTTGTTCTGAACCTCTCGAAGGATTCAGATCGGCTAAATAAACATCTCCTAGCATCAATTTTCATCCTGTTGCTGAAGTTTGGGCAGATAATCACTTAATACGACTTCTGCAAAAGCTAAATCTTCGGTGGTAAACTCAGCTTTTAGTACCGCAGCTTCCTCATCAGAAATGGCATCCCACTGTCGAAATAATTGCTTCTTATTAGCAGATTTTTGCCGTTGATTTGGTTGAGTAGCTTGCTGTTTGTCAGCCAGATATTTCTCGATCGCGCGTTCGAGCTCCTGTAACTCGAAAAATTCCAGCATTTCAAGCTGATTGACAATTTGATTGAGGATTGCCTGTGACATAGCTTTTCACTTTTTGCGCTTGCTTAGTTTGTCTATTATACAACTATTCGCGTTCAGTAGGTTCATGATCGCCCTTTCTTTCTCTTTCTCAACAAAGGGCGAACGGCGACCGCCGTCGCCGGCCTGCGGCTATCGACCTTTTGGAATAAGTCAAAAAGTGCCCAAACCGCGATCGTTGGTTGGGGGATGGGGAGATCCATCGTTGGTTGGGGGATGGGAAGAGCACGATCGTTGGGAGGGGATGGAGAGGCCGTATCGCTCCGAATAATCATGTATTATTTCTTAATGAGCCACAAGATGAAGAGATTCTATATACCGCTCAATTTCCTCATCCGTGCAACTCATTCCCTTCTGCCAAAGTTCATATTCACTGATATCTATCCCGTCATTCCAAACAAGTGCATAACCACCGGGTTCAATGCTAAAATTTCGGAAAAACGCCGGATTACTTAAGGGAGCAAACATCGGATTATCTAATAACTTAGAGATGTCATATTTCTTGATTTCAAGATTGGTAAACTTAACCATCAAAGTGTTATCGTCAATAGCTTTAGCAGAAACAATGCGCTGATGTTTCATAAAAAAAATCACAGTTATTTTAAGGGTGGAAGTTTACTAAATTCTTGGCTATTCCACATATCCAGCAGTTCTTTCTGGTATAAGGTAGCCCATTCTATTACCAGTTTTTGGGCTCGATTGGGTAAATCGCCTTCAATTTTGGGGAGGGAGGCCGTATTGTTGGTTGGGGGATGGGGAGCCGTATCGTTTTTGGGGAGTTTTTGGGGAGAGGCGTGATCGTTTTTTGGGCGTTTTTGGGTAGAGGCTCGATCGTTTTTTGGGGAGTTTTTGGGGGGAGGCGCGATTGCGCTGCGCGCACACTTCGTGAACGTTTGTTGGAGAGGGGAGCGCGATTGCGCTGCGCGCACACTTCGTGAACGTTGGTTTGGGGAGGGGGGGCCGTATTGTGCGTTGAGATATATATGATATTTCTACGGCACGCAGCGCGAACGGCGACCGCCGTCGCCGCGCCTGCGGCTATCGCTCTTTCTCCACCTAAGAAACCTGCTTTAATCGCTTGAGACGTTGTTCTCTAATATTACGTTCTAACATTTCAATCACCTCTTGTAACTCCAAACCGGCTAAGGACCTATCTTGACAAGCACGATGGGCCTTCGCGAGAGTCTGCTTTACCTGTTGTGGATCGAGCAAAAAGGGTGTTTCATTCATAATAAATTCCCATCCGCTTTAATTTCTTGTGTACTACGTTCCAAGGCTCGAACTCTGAACGAGATACTAACAATCCTATCATCCAATAATGTTAAGAGATCAGGAGTAGCCTCGGCTGTGATTGAGCAATCCGCATTTGTAAGATAGACAGTTGAGAAAATCGTTGTTTAGCTTGCTCGGCGATTTCAGTCAGTTGCTCCAATGCACCCAATGTCCTCTCCGTCTCTCCAAAACGCTCCCATAAGTCTAACTCAGTAGCCTTAGCTTCATCCACAATATCTAATAATCGTTGTTTGAAATCCTAAATAATTGCGCGACGCTCTGGGGGTAATTTGGCCATATTGTGATCGTGAATCAGTAACAGTAGGTATTATAGAGATCAAGTGTCCTCAATCATCCAGTTTTTGTGAAAGGGCTTTAAAAAGCGTGGCCTGTGCCCTATCGCTGTTTTGGGGATGAGAATCCCTATTGTTGGTTGGGGATGGGGAGCCGTATCGTTGGTTGGGATGGGGAAGCCGTATCGTTTTTGGGGATGGAGTTTTTGGGCAGAGGCCGTATCGTTTTTGGGGATGGAGTTTTTGGGCAGAGGCACCGCGATCGCGTTTTGAGTGAGAAAATGCGATACAGTAGAAGTATTGTCCAACCCTTGCCCTAATCAGAGGTAACAATGCAAATCACCTTGAGCCAAGAGCAAACCCAAGTCGTTGAAGCTTTAGTAAAGCATGGGCAATATCCCTCCCTTGAAGAAGCCATTAACACAGCCCTGCTGTTATTAATCGATGATGTTATTCTATCGGATGAGGATAACAGCCCAAACTATTTCGCGTGGGCTGACGCAACTCGCCAGAAAATTAACCTAGCACGAGAACAGGCGCAACGCGGTGAAGTGCTAAATGCAGAAGACGTATTATTTCAACTTAGAGATCAGGTCCAAAAAGCCAGAAAAGTAATATGAATCGCTTGCTCATTACGCTTGATGGGAGTCGAGATTTATCCGAAATTTCTGATTACTTTTTGGCGCAAAGTGTAGATGCAGGAGAGCGCTTTGTGGAAGCCTTTGGTAAAAAATGTCAGTATATCGCACAGTTTCCATACTTGGGGCGATCAATAAGAGAAATTTCTCCCAATTTACGCGGTGTGCCATTGATGGGCTACATCATTTTTTATCAAATTGTGGATGATAGCATTGAAATTTTGCGAGTTATTAGCGGTTATCGTAACTTGCAGGATGTTTTCAATACTGATTGAGTAAAATCAATGCGATCGCTCCTTGGGGGATGAGAGGTACGATTGCGCTGCGCGCACACTGAGTGAACCTTGGGAGGGGATGGGGAGCGTGATCGTTTTTTGGGGCGTTTCTGGGGAGAGGCCCTATCGTTTTTTGGGAGGGGCTCCATCGTTTTTGGGGAGTTTTTGGGGGGAGGCTCCATCGTTGGTTCGGGATGGGAGACGCGATCATTGGTTGGGGATGGGAAGGCCCTATCGTTGGTTCGGGATGGGGAGCTCCATCCTTGGTTTGGGGATGGAGAGACGCGATCACTTTTGCGGAGGGGGGAGCACGATCGTTGGTTTGGGATGGGGGGACGCGATCATCTTTTTTCTTGATTACGCTCGCATCATATTATTAAGAATTATGAAATATGCCCCCAAAAACCATAATTTATGCGATAATAATGGTATAGTCAAACCCAATAAAATATGCAGTTAACAACTATAACAGTTATTTTTGATGGAGAAGTTTTGCGACCAGAAACACCCATCACTTTAGAACGCGATCAACGCTATGTGATTACCATTAAACCCGAATCAGTACCGATCATGCTAACTCCAGAAACCACAGAAAACAGTTGGGATATCCGAGAAGGAATGATCGGAACAGTAGAAGCCCCGACCGACTGGTCAAAAGAACACGATCATTACTTCTATGGAACACCGAAACGTCACGAACAAGAATAACTATGACACGCGATCTATTATTTCTGGATACAGTATATATACAAGCCTTACTAAATCGCCACGACGACTATCATAATCGAGCTAAAGCCATACACCATAAGGTAAGAAATGCAGCCGAAGTTTTGGTAACGGAAGCGATTTTAATTGAAGTAGGTAACGCCCTAAGCGCAACTAATCCCTCAGAAGCAGTACAATTTATCCAACTATGCTATCAAATACCAAACATGAAAGTGGTAAGCGTCGATACATCATTATTAAATCGTGGACCTTAGTTGTATCACTCCCGCCCTGATAAAGATTGGGGCTTAACAGATTGTATTTCTTTTGTAGTAATGAGAGAACAAAATTTGATAGATGCACTAACCGCAGATCAACATTTTGTCCAAGCTGGTTTTCGAGCATTATTACTATAAATCGTTGGTTGGGGATGGGAAGGCCGATCGCGGGTTGGGGAGGGGGAGCCGTATCGCGGGTTGGGGAGATGGGAAGGCCGATCGCGGGTTGGGGAGGGGAGCCTATCCCTTAGAAGCATCAAGCATTATATTCTGGGTTGCTCAGGTGATGATGGCTAGAAAAACCATAAATTTTGCAGATTTGTTGAAGTCAAAGCCTTAATCAGCAGTCAAATTTTAGACCAAGTTCTCAGAATTTAAGAGAGAGAGCAATATGTGATTACCCTGTCCCAAAAGCCTTTTGACCCCAATGATGCGATCGTTACCCCTTGACACTTCAAGATAGTATCTACAGAGACGATCGCGACATTGGCAATAAGACTAAGGTGATTTAGCCCTGTAGGGCTATTTTAAACCACTTCAGAAACATTATAACGACCAGTCAGTTTATCCAATTGATTGATTAACAAACTTAGGAATAATCCCACATCTGTCACAACACCAATGGATTCAACAGAACCGCGATCGCTCAATTTCGTTACCACCGCAGGATTAATATCCACGCATACCATTTTCACACCAGAAGGTGTCATATTCCCCACACCAATTGAGTGCAACATAGACGATAACATTAAAATCATGTCCGCACCTTTTAACAACCTCGCGTAATCTTCCTGAGCCTTAATTAAATCCATTTGCGTATCAGGAAGAGGGCCGTCATCGCGAATCGAACCGGCTAAAGAAAAAGGTACATTATTTTTGATACATTCATACATAATGCCCTTAGTAATTACCCCTTCTTTTACCGCGTTTTGGATACTCCCATAACGACGCACAGTGTTAATTATTTTCAAGTGATGACGATGGCCGCCATGTACCGCGACGCCTCGTTTCATATCCACACCGAGGGAAGTTCCCATAATGGATTGCTCCATATCGTGAACCGCGATCGCGTTTCCTCCTAATAAGGCTTGAACATATCCTTCACGAATTAAATGGGATAAATGTTCACCACCACCCGTATGAATAACAACCGGGCCAGCAGTAACAACAACTTTACCACCTTGATCGCGAATTTGACGCAATTCCCACGCGACTTGTTCAACCACTAATTCCACGCGACGTTCACTAGAAACACCCGCGGACATAAAACTAAATTCTTGCGTATTGCGAGTTTCCCGTGATTCAGTTTTGCGGATAGTACGCAAACCAATCACATCCACAACGACTTTTTCCCCAACCTTTAAATCGCGTAAAATCTTACAATTTGCGACGAGCCCTTCGGGGGTTTCCGTAATCGCGATCGCGCCATCCATGCGTTGATTTCCCACTGTAACCCATTGATCATTAACACGCACTTCTGTGGGATAAATGGTACTGACATAGAAATCATCAGGAGCGACACCATCAAGCAAAACCGGTTCTAACTTCGCGTTGGAAACTTCTTCTGGACGAGGTAATGCGCCGAGATCAATCAATCGGCTCATAATATCTTCCATAATAATATGGGAAGGAGCCGAAACTTTTACCTCCGCAGAAGATGTACTTTGCCGTTGTTCCCCTAAACTAAAATTAAGAACTTGGAAACTACCGCCATTTTCCACAACCAAATCTAAAGCACGACTAATTAAACCAGAATCAAGTAAGTGCCCTTCCATACGAATTGTGCGACTTTCTACTAATACATTCGCATGGCGATCTGGTATTACAGGTTCAGTAACACGGAGAGTTAAACACTTGGCAGCACCACCCGCTTTAATAAATTCCGAAAGATTAGCTTCAATGACTTGAAAACCAACTTTAGCAATTTTTTCTTTAAGTTCTTCACTGCAATGATTCATTATTACGACATCATCAACACTGACAGCATTGCAGGAGAAGGTCACCGCGTCTGGTTCTTCACAAATAATACGTTTTTCTGGGGGAACCCGCATTTCAATGAGGCGGTTAGAATAGGAATCAAACGCGGGAGGATAATAGAGTAAATAACCCCCAGGTAAGGGACAAAAACAGGTATCTAAGTGATAAAAACGCTCATCAACTAAGCGTAAAGAAAGCACTTCAATATCTAACCATTTGGCGATATAGGGGTGAGAATCGAGTTCAGAACGGAAACCATATCCCGCCCATAACCAACGACCTTCACGGTCAAATAACGCGTCTCCAGCGCCTTCAAAAGGTAAATCTTTAGGAAGTTCGTGAACGGTGAAACCTTGACTTTCAAACCATTCTTTGAAATAGGGTTCTTCCCCTTGACGTTCTTTATGGTAGAAACGACTTAAGACAACAGTATCGCCTAAGACTAAACCCGCGTTCGCGGTAAATACCATATCCGGCCACCCTTTCGCGGGTGTTACCAAATCAACGATCGCGTGTTCTTTAATGATGTGATAAAGTTTCTGCCATTGAATAGTAGCGCGTTCTTGGGAAGACTTGTGAACATTACCCTCCATCCAGGGATTAATTACATAATCCACATCGTAGTGGTCAGGAGAGCACATGAGAATGCGAATTTGATCTGCCATAATCTAGTTAGTAAATGAGGTAAAGGATACAGACGTAAAGATTACACATTTGTCAGTTTTTCTAAGCACTGCAAGGATCTCTCCCAGGATTTGCCGTCAAACGTCTGATCACAAATAAGCTAATTAATTTTATCAGGCTTGGGACTTTTCCGGGCTTATTTTTTACCATTTTTTTTCTTTTTTGTCAAGGTTTGTTGATATTTTTCCAGAAATCAAGAGGGGGCGCGGGGGAAGAACGAGTTTTCGGGAAAGGGGTGCGATCAAGTAAAGACAGGAGTTACGCAGAAACCGGGTTTTTTACCAAAATATTTCGTTTCCACTCTCAATCTCGCTTAAAAAACCCGGTTTCTTTGGTCTCATCAAAGATTTAAAATATTAGATCAAGTCTGCTATGATCGACCAGAAACGCGATCGTGAGATATCCTCTTAATTCCATCAATTATTATGATCTAATTTGGCGATTAAGTAAAATAGTATTTAAGTAAGGTATGAGTGCATAACCGATACATTCTGCTAAACGAGGAGGCACTGCATTCCCGATTTGCCACATCGCTTTTTTCATGGAACCCTCAAAAATAAATGAATCAGGAAATGTCTGTAATCTTGCCATCTCTCTCGCAGAAATAACACGATTAAGATAAGGATGAATATGAGTCCCGCCGTGATTTTCTTTCACCGTCATACTCGGTTTACCCGGATATTGACGTTTGAAAGCATCCAGATATGTTTCATATAAAGAACCCCCCGGAGGCACTTTTGCAATTCGTTCCATATATTCAGGAGAATGACGAGTCCACTCATGGTTAATTTCTGGGATAGGTTCCCATTCGGGTAAATCAGAAATGGCCGATTCAATGGGTTTATATTCCGCGATCGATAATTGTGGTTTAGGATAAGGGTTAGACATTCCAAATTTATTGGCAATAAAAATCGCGCGCGGTCGAATTTGCGGTACTCCATAACTCGCGGATTCAAGTATTGCCACCGAAACATGAGGATAACCAATAGATGCAAACGTGTCGGTAATTTCTTCTTTAATCATACCCTTTTTCATCGTCAAAATACCGGGTACATTTTCCATCACAATATACCAAGGCTTAATTTCTGATACGACTCTGATAAATTCTCGAAAAAGATGATTTCTCGGATCATTAGGATCTCGTTTTCCTGCCACGGAAAAACCTTGACATGGGGGACCTCCTACGACTAAATGAACTTCGGGCGCACCAATTTTTTCTAAGCATTTTTGCGAATCAAAGGTGGCAATATCACCACAAAAGTGCTGACAGTTTGGAAAATTTTTTTGATGCGTCGCAGAAGCAATGGGAGTCATTTCAACACTGGCTAAAGCTTCAAAACCCGCTTGGACAAATCCTTGTGTCATTCCCCCGGCACCACAGAATAAATCAACGAATGTATAATGAGATAATGCTTGGGGGGCTGGTGCTACTTCAATAAAAATTTTATAGGGATCATAATCATTCTTTTCTAATTCTCGTTGCAGACGATCATAACGTCCTAGTTTGGGTGTCTTTGTTTTTTTGACTTTTGGCTGATTCTCCTGGTTAGTATTGTCAGAGAATAATGATAGTTGTATCGGGTTCATTTTAATCTTAATTCTGATTTTATAGCATTTTTAAATGAGATGTAAATGCAGGGATCTGAGCCCGTCACAGGCAAGATGCCTGTGCCACAAGTTTTACTTCTGAAAGGTCAACACTATAGCTTAATTGTGATAGATGTTCTCTTTTCTGTCAAGGGGCGATCGCGGATTCTTATTAATGATAATAAAACATAGCATTGGCTCGGTTCAAATACGCAATTACGCCTTCGCCTATGATGACAAAAAAGAAACGCGATCGCGGCTCTTCACATCTAAGGGAGAGATTTAATCCAACCTTTCTTAATTGCCCAATCTAAACTTACCGCGGCCACGGCAAAAAGTAAGAGACTTTCTCCTGCTAAAATAATCAATTCTACCCAGGATTGAGATAAACAAAAACTGACATCAATTTGTCCTAATCCTCTGACTAAGCCAAACGCGACGATCGCGCCCGATTGTAAATGAACATTTTGATCTTCGCGAATAATATAACGGTATGTCACCCCAAATAAAAATCCCGAAAACCCCGCGATCGTGCCCCTGATAAAATCCTGAAGAGTCAGGGAGAATTGGGGTAAAAGAGTTAAACTTTCGTGATAGAGATCAAAAATAAAAGAATGAAGAATAAGGGTAAAGCTAAAAGTAATACCAACAGCAACCGCGCCCACAATTCCTGATTTTAAAGAGTCAATCCGTTCTTCCATCATACCAGTTTGATTTATCATTGAACCTAGGGACACGGCGTGCCGTGTCCGAGTTTTTAACTTACCTATAGTCTCCAAAGAAACCGAATTTCTCAACCCAAGAAACCCCGTTTCTTCTGATCATTAAGAGAATGCCAAATATAGCATTTAACTTAACTGTTGCCAAGCTTGCGCGACAACATCACTCAGCCAACGCCTTTGCACCAAATCCAAGACATTATCATCCTGCAAGACTTCCGCGGTAAGATCCTCTAGGGATTGTTCACGATCGCGAGCCATTTTGATCACACCCGCGATCGCGGTAGCCACTAACTCATCCGTAACAGGTTGTTGACGGAGCGCGATCATTTCCTGAGCGCTAGTAGGAATCGTATAATTAAGAGACATGAGCTGTGTTTTTTCCATCAGAGCAAAAAAATTGGGTATTAAGGAGCGGAAAATAAAGAGAAAACTGTAAACTCTTTTTAGTTAATCAGTAATTTTGCGGAGTCTCGTTACGCCAAGTAACCATTGAGTCCCCATTTATCAGGAATTAATCCAAAATTGAGAGCCACCTATGGAAGAAATACTCTACCTAGAAGTCCCAACACCAGATACCGCGGGGGTTTGCACTTGGTTGCAGAAAGAATTTGATCCCGCCCATTACACCAAAGCGATCACCCCCAACGGTTGTCGCCTTCTCTTAGAGGAGAGGGTAACACATTTTGGCGCAAATGAATTATCTACCCCCTCGGAAATTTCCCCCCAAGAGATACCAGAATTATCAATTTTTATTTGGCCCTTACAACGGACAACTTATCTTAAGGTATTTCGCATGAGTGATTCCCCTATTCGAGGGGAAAAACTTTTACTTCAACGTCTTACCTCAGAATTACGATCGCGTTTCCCTTATTGCGAGCCGGAACCCCCTGTGATTGATCTCTCCAAACAGTCAATTTTTGACGCGTTAGCCCCTTATTATCCCCTCACGGTGCAATTTTTCCAAAAAATGCCCAGAGGCGAATATGACTTAAAACGACTCTATTGGTGGGAAACGCGTTGGCGAGAAGGAGTGCGAACCCCCCAACAACCGAAACAAGTCATCTTTAAAAAGGAAAAAGGCAAAGATGATCTGACTTATGATTTGATTTATGTGGGAGGTGCATTAGGCGTTATTCATGCCGCGGTTATGGCGCGATTAGGCTATCGAGTCTTATTATTAGAAAGATTGTCTTTTGGCCGCATGAATCGAGAATGGAATATTTCTCGCCAAGAATTACAAAGTTTAATTGAGCTTGGTTTATTCACTTCCGCAGAAGTGGAAAGCATCATAGCCAGAGAATATAAAGACGGCTTTCACAAATTTTTTGATGCCTATAATCCACCCGTGGCTAAAGGGGCAATTTTACACACTCCTACGGTGTTAAATATTGCCTTAGATTCGGATAAATTATTAGCGTTATGCGGTCAAAAACTGCGAGAATATGGGGGCGAAATCTGGGATGAAACGGAATTTATTAAAGCCGATATTTCCTCGGAATCCGTAGAAGTTTGCGCCGTTCATTTACCCACAAAAACCGATAAAACCGCCACCGGACGATTATTATTAGATGCAATGGGAACCGCGTCTCCCATCGCGTGGCAATTAAATGGCGATCGCGCTTTTGATAGTGTTTGCCCCACAGTAGGTGCAGTATTAGAAGGGTTTGAGCCTGGGGTTTGGGATGCTAATTATGGAGATGTTCTTAATAGTCATGGGGATATTTCACGCGGCCGTCAATTGATTTGGGAATTGTTTCCGGGTGCGGGTAAAGAATTAACGATTTATCTGTTTCATTATCATCAAGTTCACCCTGATAACCCTGGTTCTTTGTTAGAATTATATGAAGACTTTTTTACCATTTTACCCGAATATCGTCGTTGTAATATGGATAAATTAGTCTGGAAAAAACCCACTTTTGGTTATATTCCGGGGCATTTTAGTAGTCAAAGTCGCGATCGCGTGATCGCCTTTGATCGTTTAGTAAGTATTGGCGATGCCGCGTCTTTACAGTCACCCTTAGTCTTTACCGGATTTGGTTCATTAGTAAGGAATTTACCCCGCTTAACCCATCTTTTAGATACAGCATTAAAACATGATTTGTTAGATGCTAAACACTTAAACCAAATACGGGCTTATCAAAGTAATACTTCCGTAACATGGTTATTTTCTAAGGCTATGATGGTCCCTCATGGGAAATATTTACCCCCGGCAAAAATCAATTCAGTGCTTAATACATTCTTTGGGGTTTTAGCACTGGAGCCGCCAGAAGTTTCCGATACTTTTATTAAGGATCGTTTTGACTGGTGGACTTTTCATCGATTAGCCTTAACCGCCGCGTGGCAAAATCCCAAATTATTAATCTGGATTTTGGATTTTATCACCTTCAAAGATATGGCACGGTGGTTATTAAGTTATTTAAGTTTTACTTGGTTAAGTTTCTTAGGTTTCTTATTGGGATGGTTGCCTAATTTTATCCGCGATCATGAATCTTTTTTCTCGTCTAAATTTCCGGGGCTTTGGTTATGGTTATTAGCGACTTCTTACACTCTTACCGAGGGAATTGGTAAGCGATCGAAGAGGCAATTTTCCCTCAATAATGGGTGACTCGGCACTAGGGGTATAGGGATTTAGGATTGGGGAGAAAACCGATAAATTATCCGTGACATCCTCCTAAAATCTCATGCCTAACACCAATACCTTCGCCATTTTTTGTAGGTTGGGTTGAGGCACGAAACCCAACCTACGAATCTTAGTGAAATGGTATCGCGTTTCTAAATCATTTATACAGATTTGTAGGGGTAGCGCCCCCGTGCCTACCCCTAAACCCCCGCAACCCCCCCCAGCCCCCCGCACGCGCGGGGTTTTGGGGGCAGGGGGGTGGGGCAACCACGGGGGGATTGCCCCTACCGATTACGCGCTATATCAGCTCAAGCGTAACAGTTTAACAATACCTAAAACATCATTTAACAAAAACTCGGCAGTTGAATTTCTGCTAGAGATTGCCGTTTTTTCGTATTAGCAGAATAGGTTAATTTTTGAATCCAATGAATTTCATCAGAGCTGTTATTACTGGGTAAAATTTGGGGGAACTTATCCCAGTTTATCCCCCTTTCAAATTCTTCATTTTGGATCTCGATTTCTGGGATTTTGGTAATTTCTTGATTAGGCTTCATATCCTCAGTAGTATCAAGAATACTAAAAGACGGAAATTTTGGCAATTCTAAATTACCTAACGATCGCGTTTTTTCCTCTTTTCCTTCCACTACATAAGAAGGAGCATTTGACTCAGAAACCGTTGTTGTTAAAATCGTCTCACTTTCCTCCAAAATAGAAGGTGGAGAAGACTCAGAAGAAAGGGTGACAGGATCGGATAATTCCGTAGTTTGACTGGGTGAATCTTCCCGCGCCATATCTTCAAGATCAGACCAAGTTTTTACAGGAGAATTGTGGAAAGTCGTTTCAATATGACTATCGTCATTCCACTCATTTAACGACAATTTTAACCCCTCATCAATAATACTCTCTTCCTTTTCAACGGGGACATCCGTCTGACTTGGCATTAGAGAATTAAAACCCTCTCGGCTTTGATGGGATGTTCGCTCCAAACATTTTTCTAACGCGGCTTTAAATTGCAACGTTTGACGCTGTTGCCGATGGAGACGCGATCGTAACTCTCGACAAGTATTTTCTGACTGAACAATTTGATGCAATTGTTCATTATATCGTTCTTGTGTTAAAGCACATTCTCGCTCAATATGAGCTAACCGTGATTGACTTTTTTCTAACCTCTCGGTCAAATTTTCGGTAACAACGGCTTGTTGTTGAATAACTTGATTAGCTTGTTCTAACTTAGCAAATAAACGGGTAATTTCTGCTTGACTAGATTTTAATTCTAAATTGAATTTTTCCGAGAGTATTTCCTGGCTTTTACAAAGATTATGAGATTCTTTTAAATCCATTTCTAATTGAGTAACTCGTTCGATTAAATCTCTATTACACTCATGGAGTGCCTGAATTAAAGTAACAGGTTCCTGGGATTTTTGAGATGGCAAATTATCATTTAATTCCCACAATGAAACTTCCACTTCCGTAGAAAAAGGAGAACTGCCTGGGGGCAAATGTTCAATTACATCTTTCCCTTCTTCATTTTCTACAGGAATAGAATCAACATTAATACTGTTAGGAAAAATTACAGTTTCCCAATCGTTATCAATAGATTCACACTCATTAATCGTATCCTCCGATACCTCCTGTAATAGAAAGTCCTCAACATCAGTAGATTCATCACTATATCGTGAGGAATTGGACACAGGAGATAAAGGCAAGTTGGTAGGAAAATCACTTTCAGACATAACTTTTAATCCTTTTCACTTCTCAAATTCCAGTATATCATATTTTATCTCCCACTGACTAGGTATTCACCCTTGGGATATTCACGGCACAAGAGCCTATAATTGTGCCCGATCGCGTATGCAGTGACAGGGAAGTACGCGAATGTGTCAGAGACTCTCAACTCCTAGTAACTCACTATTTTCTTTGTTGACGCGTCTTTCTAAGATAATCATTTCCTCACCGCGGATCGGACTTCGTGCAATGGTTTTATCTTGGGAGTTAAAAATATCTAACTTAGTAAAATCCAGATTGTGGGCTTCCCCTAAGATTTTATTAGCTAATTCTGTTTGTTGAATGTCACTTAACTCATACCAATGATCGCTAATTTTCACTTTCAAGAAACCACCTAAAAAATTAGGTTGCACTGACAGAATTAAACCTTCCCCAAATTCTTTAGTTACATCCACGATTTGATTTTTTACCCTCGTTATCAGATAGGGTTGTGGTGTTTCGGGTAAGGAAACTGGTTTTTCTTCTACTTCTAAAGGAGACTCTGGGGGCGTTTCTTTTACTTCTAATACTTTTTTCTCTTCCTCAACGGGTGGTAATTCTGGGGACGCGATCGCGTCTGGAGTCGGACTTATCGCAATACAAGGAGCAATTGTCGGAGTTTCTTTGATTTCAGTAGGTTTAATCTCTTCCGTCGGTAAATTTGTCGCGACTGTTGTCGTTTCCGGCAGTGATTTCAGAGAAATTCCCAGAAAAATCACCAGGATAAACGCGATCGTGCCTCCGATAAAATTATCAGAGACTTGTCTATTTAAAGAGGAAGGAAGAAGCGATCGCACTTGACGAATCAACCCTTTCCATAGGAAAATAACTGGCTCAAAAAAAGTAGCACTTTCATCGGATTCAGCCTTTTCTAGTTGTTCTAACCAACCCTCTAAAATGTCAATAGTACCCCGTAAAAAATTAATACTTATTCCCTTCAGAAAACCCTGTTTTCTGGGTAGAATAGGTGCTGGTTGATCAGGAGAATTAGACGAACCACGGGAGGATCTTTGAGGTGGAAAATTATCGGATTCGCTCGGCAATAATGGATCTTCAGGCATTTTATCTGGTTTGAGGAAAAGACAAATATAGCAATCCTATTTCAATTGTAATATTTTTGTAGGGGCAATCCCCCCGTGGTTGCCCTCTTCTCTCTTCTCCGGGGTAGGCACGGGGGTACTAACCCTAGGTTTTTACCACAACCTATTTAGGATTGCTATAGATCAACATAAGATAAATTTAACTTCAGGATAACCTAAGATTAAATTACTGCTGTTATGTTACGATTGATCATTGTTATTAACAAAGATACCATGAAACTAAAACGCCGTCAATTGCTGACTTTATTAGGATTAAGTAGTCTGAGTTTTGCAGGCCTCAGTAGCCTTTACCAAAGCAAAACTTATTCCTTAGATGAAGCCCAAAAACTCTCCCCTATTTCCACCACTCCTCCCCGTCTTCGTTTTATCTCCGTCGCCGACACAGGAACCGGTGATCGCGGTCAATATGCAGTAGCTAACGCGATGATTCGTTATCATCAAAACCAACCATTTAATATAGTGATTCTGGCGGGTGATAATATTTATACAAATGGAGAAATAGAGAAAATACCACTTGTCTTTGAAAAACCCTACCAACAGCTTTTAGAACAAAAAGTCAAATTTTATGCCTGCCTAGGAAATCACGATATTCGCACCCAAAATGGTGATCGACAACTTCAGTATCCGGGGTTTAATATGAAAGGACGCTACTATACATTTCGACAGGACTTGGTACAATTTTTCGCCTTAGATACTAATATGAAAAATCAGGAATGGAGCCAACAAATCATTTGGTTAGAAGCCGAATTAAGTAAAAGTGATGCACCTTGGAAAGTAGTTTTTGGTCATCATCCCATTTATTCATCAGGAATTTATGGAAAAAATAATGAATTTATTAAACTCTTTACACCCCTCTTTCAAAAATATAATGTTCAAGTCTATATTAATGGCCATGAACATAATTATGAACGGACTCGACCTATTGATGGTACAACTTATTTAATTTGTGGCGCGGGGGCCGGTTCCCGTCCTGTCGGACATTCCCCTTGGACAGCTTATGCCACCAGTGAATTAAGTTTTGCCACCTTCGATGTCTATGATGATAAAATGATCCTCAGTGGGATTAATACCAATGCACAAGTTTTCGATCGCGGTATCATTCCCTTAAAATCTACATATCAGACAGGGTGAGCTATGAAAGTTAAACAACTAAAAATTCGTTCATTTCGGGGGATAGAAAATCTGACTTTAGATTTTGCGCCTCAAGTACCCCTAATTATTATTGGTAATAATGGTGTAGGAAAATCGAGTATTCTTGATGCTTTTGCTACTTTGTTTAAGCGTTTAATTTATTGGATAAAATCTCCTTTATACGACACAGAAATGATGTGTCATATTGAAAAAAGTAGCATGAATTATTTAAGCGATCACGATATTAGCCTAGGACACCATCAAGCTCAATTAGACATTACCATTACCCTTCCTAAATTACCCGACTTAACTTGGTCGATCACGCGAGGATACCAGAAAAACAATCAAGAGTCTGGCGAAAATCTCACCGAATTTCGCCAACTCACACAATTTCTCTATGAGCAATGGACAAAAAACGCCAATACTAATATTCCTATTGTTGTTTATTATCCTGTCAATCGTGCCGTTTTAGAAATCCCCTTAGAAATTCAAGAACCCTATTTTTTCGATCAAATGGATGCTTACGAGCAGGCATTAGACGGAATAAAAATAAGTTTTTCACGTTTTTTTCAATGGTTTAGAACTGTCGAAGATATTGAAAATGAAGAAAGACGCGATAATTCCGATTATCGAGAAAGACATTTAGAAGCCGTCCGTCAAGCTATTTATTCATTAATGCCCGACTTATCCAATTTACGCATCAGACGTTCTCCCTTACGAATGACTATTAAGAAAAAAGGTCAAGAATTAATCGTAAATCAACTGTCTAATGGGGAAAGATGTTTATTAGCAATGGTAGGAGATTTAGCCCAAAGACTCGCGATCGCGAACCCCCGTCTCAAGAACCCCTTAGAAGGCTCAGGCATTGTCTTAATTGATGAAATCGAATTACATTTACATCCCCAAATACAACAAGAAATTATTCCCCGGTTAAGCAAAACCTTTCCCAATTGTCAATTTCTGATGACAACACATTCTCCCCTAGTGGTGAGTCATATTCCCTCCCAAGGCGTTTATTGTTTAAAAGAAACTCCCAATGGTATTATCGTTTTAAACACTGAATCTTCAATGGACAAAAGTCGTGATGAAATTTTAAAAGAATTAATGGAAGTCTCCCCAAGGGCAAAAAAAACTAAAGATTAACTTTTTTCTGTTTAGGCAATTTTCCCGAAAATTGTCTAAACTCTATCTTCTCTGTTGTCAAAATAATTAGACGACGGTATTTGTTTCTTTTGCGCCCATAGGATTAGACTTTTCGTAAAAAGGAATAAGCAAATGAATCATCGTAATAAAGCCAATAAAACCGGTAGCACCTTAGAACAAATGGTCGAAAGTACATTACAGAAAAATGAGTACATTCCACAAAAAAGAATTGTGAAAAAAAAAGAAAAGTTAGAATCACTAATAACTTATTCTTTGTTCCCCAAACGCTATGATAAAGAAGTTTATGTAGGGACAGGAATTTATGATACGGACATTTATGTTGACTTTTTCATTATCGGAATCAAAAGATTTGATGCGGGACTCATCATTGAATGTAAATGGCAACAAGAAGGGGGATCTGTTGATGAAAAATATCCCTATCTCAATCTTAATATAGAACAATGCTATCCCGCACCCACGATGGTTGTACTTGCCGGAAAAGGCATGAGACAAAAAGCGAGCGACTGGTTTCAAAAACAGGTAAATAATAATCGCAATTTAATAGCCGTTTATGCCTCTTTAGATGATTTTCTTGTCTGGGCAAATAACCATCTTTAATCCTGTAGTCTCAGGCTCTCAATCAACATCTCCTCAAACTACTGTAGGGTAGGCATCCTGCCTGCCTTTGTTCAGATTTTTACCAGATGTATAATAACTCATCGATCGCGGGTAAAAGGGAACTCTTAACGGGGAAATCTTAACAGTGATGAAAGTCTGTTAGGAATGTAAATTAAATAACTTGACTATTGGGTTGGTAGTTTCGCCCTTATGTACCCGAAAGCAGGCAAGATGCCTGCACTACGTTATTAATTTTTTATTCCTTATTGCCGTGCCGGGATTTTTTCATTATAGTCATTCCCAATAAAAATGAGACGCGTTAAATCTAGCTTCTTCTTACTGTGACTGTTTTTTAAATTTCTCAATATACGTTGAAATGATTATATTACGTCTGAGGAATTCCTTAGTGCCAAGGGGCCTTGGTGGTGTATTATAGTAATTCCCATTAAAGTTGGAACTTCCCATCAGATCATAAAAGTTGGGTTTCACTACCGTTCAACCCAACCTACCTGTTTCATTCTTATTAGGAATTACTATAATTGTAAAAATCATAAACCTGAAATAATCGGTATAATATTAATGACAAACCTCTCTTTCAAAACTGATGCACTCAAACCGAAGAAACTGGGTTGTTGACCTCTGATTATGCGCTCAGAGGTTAATATTTCGTGCCTAAAGGGGGTTTCTACCTATTTAAGGTCAAAAAAAGTCTCCATGTTTTCTGCGCTGAATCAGGTTCCTTTTTTTAAGAACAAACTATGAATTTACCCCGTCGTGAACAATTTATTGGTTGTCTGATTGGCCAATGTCTGGGCGACGCGTTGGGATGTCGTGTCGAAGGTTATCCCCCCGAAGTCTGCCAAAATTTCGTTAACTATGAAGTCCGTCCCAAACGCCCCAGGGATCGCGATCGCTTTCCTTATCCCTTTGGGCAATATACGGACGACTCCCAACTCGCGCGCGAACTTCTCCAAAGTTATGTCGCTTGTGGCAAATTTGACCCCGCGGACTATGCCCAACGCGTAGGGGCTATTTTTATCGAAGATCGGATTGTGGGGCGAGGGCGTAGCACTGAAGCGGCCGCGCTCCGTCTCGCGAAAGGTGTTCCTTGGCAAGAGGCAGGTACTCCATCTCCTAAGGCGGGTAATGGTACCGCGATGAGAGCCGCGCCTATTGGTTTGATTTTTTATGATGATCCCGAAAAACTGATTGAAGCTGCCCATCTCCAAGGGCTATGTACTCATCAAGATTTACGATGTTCCGCGGGCTCTGTCACGATCGCGGGTGCTGTCGCCTTATCTCTTCAAACAGAGATAATCGAAGTTGAATCTTTTCTGGAACAATTGAGTCAATGGGTACAACAAATTGAACCGACTTTTGCCAGTTTTCTCAAGGAGCTAAACCACTCGATCACGTTACCCCCTCAAGAAGCTGTTACCATTATTAGCAAACTTGGACTTCCTTCGGAGTATGAACAACGATGGCCCGGAATTTCTCCCTTTGTTGTGCCTAGTGTCCTTTGGAGTTTATACTCTTTTTTGAGAAGTCCTCTAGATTATTGGGAGACGATTTGTACCTCCATCGAGGTGGGTGGGGATGTCGATACTACTGCCGCGATGGCCGGAGCCATTAGTGGTGCTTATCTGGGTATCGAAGTGATACCTTTGGAATTGGCACAACAACTCAACGATCGCGTCACTTGGGGATATCGGGAACTTGTGGAATTAGCCCTTCAATGCTACCAGTTAAAAGTAACACGATAAAATTTTAACCCCCCTTCCGTCATGCAAGATTTTTTTGATAATGTCTCCCGTTGGCCCCGCTTTGTCATTACCATCACTCTAGGGATCTTCTTTTTCCTGTTTGAACGTATTAAACCCCTGTTTAAAAATCCTCTTACCGGGATCGCGATCGTGGGTTTTCTCATCGCGACATTTACTTTTGTCACTCTCACCCTCAAAGCCATGTTTGGATTGACACCTGTATAGGGGAAATTCGCAATTAGACATCTGCAAAAACTACTGTAGGGTAGCATTAGCCTGCCTTGGCTCGGATTTTGGCTGCTATAGTAATTCCTAATAAGAATGAAACAGGTAGGTTGGGTTGAACGGTAGTGAAACCCAACTTTTCTGACTGATGGGACGTTCCAACTTTAATGGGAATTACTATATGTCTAATAGAAACCGGCTTTCTTTGGTTTCTGTAAGTCTTGTGAGCCAAAGTTGCCCTCCCGTAACCTCTGGAGACGTGGGAAACTTTGGCCGAAATTAGTTCGTAGGCGTAATAAAATCTATCTAAAGTAGGATGTCAAACCCCTGAGTGACTCGTTAAATTGAGAGTAATCAGAGGGTAAGTGACTCATAATGAAGTTTGATTTTATTTATCAATTTTTTCGCGATCCACCACCAATTTATCTAAATAAGGAATTAGCAATCTGCTATATATTGTCGGCATTATTGCAAGGAGATGCTTACGGAAGTGAGTTAATGAAACAATTAGAGAGAGAATTTCCTGTTTATCGTCTCTCCGATACCGTACTTCATGGCGCGCTCCATTTTCTGGAAAAAGAAATGGTGATCAAAGGATATTGGAAAAAACGACCAGGACGGGGACGCCCCCGTAAAATGTATTGTATTATACCAGAATCTCGACATCAAGCCCAGGAACTTGCCGGTCTTTGGTATGAGTATATTCACGGTCGAAAGTGGCATTTAGAGGAGTTTGGCTTCGAGAGTCAAATCCGATAAAACCAATTTTTCCCTCAGTTGCTATGGGGACAAGCCTAACAGAAGTTTCACGACTTCTGTTAGGTTTCGTGGGATTTGCTAAATTATCTAGGAACATCGAACACCAAAGAAGATCAGTTAAATGTCTAATCCCGTGATCCCCTCTACTTTTCTGTTAACACTGTTATTAGCAGTAGGTTTATTTTTCTTTATTAAAGCGTCTGTGAAAGACCGCACGGAAGAGGTTAAGTTGACTTCCCTTGAGGGGGAAGAGTCCCTCTCTTCTCAACTTAAACAATATTTTGCCCAACGAGCCTACCGAGTTGCCCATATCGACTCGACGGGTAATGTTGTCACCTTTGAAGGGGTTGTCAGTCCCAGTTGGTTTCTCGCGATCTTTTTAAGTGGTCTGAGTGCTGTGGGTTTTCTTTGTCTTGGCTTAGTTTTAGCCATGTTATTTCCTTCTGTGGGTTCTTGGTTTTTGGGTTTAGTCCTGTTTTCTCCCTTGACAGGATTTTTTTACTGGCAAAAGTCTTGTCGACCTGAGCAAGTTTCCCTAAAACTGGAGACTATTACCTTACCTGAAAATTTGACCCAAAGCATTGTGACTGTGCGTGGTCATCGAGATGAACTCGCGACTCTGCAAAGCACATTAAATCTCAAACCTCGCGAGTAAAACCAGGTCTGTTACATTTTTATTGACCCAACCAAGAAAACCCGATCACCATAAGTTATCCTCTTCCCCAGACTCTTCAAAAAGTCAAAATTAAATGGGAAGAGGTTTATATTGTGATAAAGTTGCAGGAGATGTTAGGATCTTAAACGGATTATTTCACCCCCACAGGTGACCTTTCGTGATTTTCCATTAACATCTTTAAACTGGGGAACAGGAAATGATTTTCCTCGACGTATTGAGCGCCAAATAAACCCTTTTCTGCCCAGAAGTACCGATCTGTGGTATGCTCGTTTCGTTTGACCAGTAACAATGCAGGAGGAGCAATACCTTCCGCGTGGATAAACTTACGAGCGGCTGTCACTGGTTTATCTTCGCCACTTTCGATGCTATATTGAGGCACACACTCAAGAATTCTGCGTCCTTCTTGTCTGCGGCGACTCTTACGCTTACGTCTCCTGGCCAATTTACTTACCTCCTCTGTTTGCAGACGGGTGTGTAGTTACAGCTACCAAATCCGTTGGCATTATAGAGGATCTGTTCCAAAATTTCAACTCTTTTTTACAGTTCGATACAAACTTTACAATCTTGCCCTTAAAGCCTAGTTTAACATAAATTTTTTTTCTTGCACAGGGAAAAATCCCAGGGGTATTGATCCCTTAGTTTTCTTTTTGAGGTGCTACAGATGCCCCAAGGAAGAGGCCTGGTTAACTTCAGTCTCAGGCGAAGCGATCGCGCTCTTGGAGAAACCGGGTTTGGAAAGTAAACTTGGAGTGACACCAAGAGGCTAAAGTGAGAAACCCGGTTTCTTTGATTTCCTCACGCTTGTGAGAAAGCGGGTTTGGAGAGTAAACTTGGAGTAACACCAAGAGGCTAAAGTGAGAAACCCGGTTTCTTTGATTTCCTCACGCTTGTGAGAAAGCGGGTTTGGAGAGTAAACTTGGAGTAACACCAAGAGGCTAAAGTGAGAAACCCGGTTTGTTTAATGTACGAAATGTACGAAATGTCGTAGTCGTGCATAATAATGTAAATCCGGGTATAATCCTATGGTTAACGTCTTTTAACTTCCTGCGATGAATTGTCCCCGATGTCATTCTGAAAATATTAGGAAAAATGGTCACACCCCTTAGATCCGAGAAAACTTTAAATGTAAGGATTGCCCTAGACAGTTTGTGGAAAAAAACCGGCATCAACGGATTGGCAAAGAAACCATAGATTTAATAGATAAACTTTTATTAGAGAAAATATCTCTAACTGGACATAGTTAAGTCCACAGGGGTATCTCCACCGTGGTAATAATATTATGTAAATCAAAAATTAGCATTAGTTCCGACCTATGTTCAAGTAACTCCTAAAAAAAATAAAAACTAATAGTTCAATGTGGTGAAATGTCGTCATTCTTAGATGCTAAAGGTAATAAGCAGTGGATTTGGTTAGCCATCAATGTCTCTACCAGATAAATTGTTGGAGTATATATTGGCTCACGCTCTGAGGAAGGATCTAGGGAATTATGGAATTCTTTACCATCTATTTACCGTCAATTTGCTGTCTGCTATACAGATTGGTGGAGTGCTTACAGAGCCGTTTTTTCTGAGAAAAGACACCGAGGATTAGGTAAGGAAACGGGGAAAAATTCCGACAGAGAAAGATTTAACAATACGATGAGAGAAAGAATATCAAGGCTAGGAAGAAAAGTTCTCTCTTTTTCCAAAAAGTTATCAAATCATCTCTGAGCGATCTGGTATTTTATCCATCATTATAATGCCTCCTTACAGACAGTCTCTAAAACCTAATTACCTTACTATGGAGGACTACCGCAGTTTGCGGTACTAGCCATCAATTGCTGATGAATCCGATCCTACCATATCGGAATTACAGGCTAACCTGATTTTAAGGATGCGATCGCGTTTGGTTTGTGTCGCGAGTTTCACCTTCAACCTATCAAATTCTACCCCTTAAACGCGAAGCCCTAAAGCGTCGTGTCTCTGACTCCCACGACAACATCAAAGTGACTTATTGCCAATTTTCTCGAATTATCCCACAAGCCCCAGGAGAGAGCGCGATCGCGCCTTATCGCGCTTCTTGTGACGAATCAAACTCCGCGATCGCACTCTTGTGACTATCGTGGGGGACGGCAAAAAAATTAAAGTCACGGAAGTAAGTTACAAAATCGTCGAAGCCTGTTAATCTAGGAACAATCTCGATACGCAGTAACATAGGTAAATATACTGTCTGGAACCTCAATGAATTTAACAACAGGAACACTCCTACAGGAAGGTAAGTATAAGATAGAGACAGTCTTGGGAAAAGGCTGTTGTGGTATCACCTATCGCGCCCAAACCTCAACGGGTGAGACAGTCGTGGTGAAAACACTCAACGAAAGTCTGCTTCATCATCCGGGTTTTTCCTGGTTTCAACAGCAATTTTTCAGCGGCTCACAACATCTCGCTTGGTGTCAGCATCCTAATGTGGTAAAGGTTTTAGACTGTTTTGCCGAAAATGAACAGGCCTTCATGGTGATGGAATATATTGATGGCCAAACCCTAGCAGAGGTGATCAACACAGGGGAAACAATTTCCGAAGCACAGGCGATCCACTACATTCGCCAAATTGCTTCTGGGTTAAGTGTCGTGCATCAACGCGGGTTATTACATAGAGATATTAACCCACACAATATTATTAGACCTTATGGCACAAATCGGGTTATTTTGACGGATTTTGGACTGACGCGTGAGTTTAGTGCCCGGATCAAGCCAACTCATCATAATTTCTTATCTTCAGGGTATGCCGCCATTGAGCAATATCTGGTTAATTATCCCAGTACAACCTCCACGGATATTTATGCTTTAGCCGCGACATTTTTCTATTTACTGACGGGCACTGCACCGATTCAGGCTCCTTTACGAATTAGACATACTGGCACGAAAGAAACACATATCCCCCCAGGAGATTTGCGTCAATTTCAACCCTTTTTGAGTCAAGAAGTTGAACATACGATTTGCCGAGGGTTGGAAATTGAACCTAACCGACGTCCCCAAACAATTGATGCCTTTTTAAGTTTATTATCACCCGAAACAGTTACCGAGATAAAGGTAACTACCCAGAAGGAGACGAAGACGCGTGTTACAAAAAAGGTGAATAATTCACAAAAATCGCCGAAGGTAATTCCAGTGAAAGAAGTTCAACCGACACCAAAGAATGAACCCCCTGTTTTAGTACAGGAAACTTCTGATAATTTTGCTTATGTCTACGCGTCTGGGAGTTTACCTAAATTTCCCTTAGTTGTTTTGTTTGGATTAACTACCGTGGTATTTGGTTGGATCGGGTTTGATCTGGCTCAACAATATACTGATCGTCCCATGTTGATGAGTCATGTTGATGCTCCTCCCTCCCCTCCCTCTTTGGAAGAATGGTTAGATCAAAAACGCGATCATAATTCCTCTCATCCTCTCTTTGAAAAACCTTCTGTACCAACTGAGTCTTCTAATGAAGTCAATACTCAAGAGCATTTAAAAGAGACTGAGGAATCTTCAGGGAATGAGTCTAGCGCGATCGTGAAATCATCCCAAGGTGAAGGGACTGATAGTAATAAGAATACTTCTCCTCAAGTGTCTGAGTCGAATCTTCATAAAAATCCTGTATTAAATGAGTCTTTACCTCCTGCAACGGAAACGACTCCTCAACCTGTGGTATCTCCTCCACCTGTGGTATCTCCTCAACCGGTGGATGAAGCCATATCTCCAACGATTCCAGTCGTCAGTGTGTCACCAAATCCTGATGTTAGAGGAAATTATAGTCAAGGAGTCCAAGGGAGTCCGGTAGAGGTTCCAACCCTTCCCGCGTTACCGTCTCCTGAGTCTATCCCTTCTACTTCTGGTGAAACTCCTTCGACAACGGAATCCCAAGTCAATAGGGATGACTCTCAAAAGCCTTTGTCTTCTGCTCCTTCGAGTAATTATCCCGTCCCTCCCAATTCTAGCTATTAGACATCTCCCCAAAATAAAGTCCCACGCAGGGTTAGCCTGCACTACAATAGTTTTTGGAGATGTCTATTAAATATAAATCTCTGAGTTTATGCGGTTGTGGAAGCCCAGGAGGACACCGCAGGAGCGCGATCGCGCTCTTCCTTTTTCCTTCTTCTCTCTTAGTCTTAACCCGCGTGCAAAATTGTCAGTAAATGTCATAAAAAGCAGGGGCGGGTTTACCAGTATTGAGGCTATGTAGAGAAGATACGGGTGAACCCGCCCCTCGCGTCGCTCGCGCTCTTCCCTCTTCCCTCTTCCCTCTTCCCTCTTCCCTCTTCCCTCTTCCCTCTTCCCTCTTCCCTCTTCCCTCTTCCCTCTTCCCTCTTCCCTCTTCCCTCTTCCCTCTTCCTTCTTCCTTCTTCCTTACTTAAGGTAAAATCAAACTGAAAATTGAGTGAAAGATACTATGTCCGACTTAGATCGTGGAATTATGAAGTTTAAGGGAGCCGATAGCCCCAAAGCGATCGCGATTTCGGCGATTTTGATTTTGAGTAGCATCGGTGCCCTTCTCTGGTGGGCTCTTCAATCAGCATACGCCCTTAATTAATCCCTCTTTTTGAGCCAAATCGTAGATACACCAAGGGTTTTATCTTTTTGAGTGTCTCTACGATTTTCTTTTTTTTGGGGGTGAGTGTAAAGTTTTGTAAAGTTTTTCGAGAAAGGCTTGCTAAATTTGAGAAATGTGCTACATTTATAAATTGTGGATAGCAAGGGTCGATGCCCGAGTGGCTAAAGGGGGCGGACTGTAAATCCGCTGGCTACGCCTACGCTAGTTCGAATCTAGCTCGGCCCACCACAATTTTTTTGACCTGAATTTTTTTAGGTCTTAAATTTTTTAGATGGAAGATTTTAGATAAATAATTAAATCTCAAATCTCAAATCTAGTTGCCCGTGTAGCTCAGTGGTAGAGCACATCCTTGGTAAGGATGAGGTCACGAGTTCAATCCTCGTCACGGGCTTATTTTTGCTCACTATAGCGTTTCGACTAAAGATGAGGTCTAATTTATTCCCTATTAAGAGTTCCTTAAAACGAGAAAACTCTGTACCTCACAAGTATGAGAATTGCTAGATCAGGTGAGCCGTTGTTTTACCACCTTGGCACTAAGTCACTAAGGACATAAAATAGAGAGTCTCTCAAAATTCGATAAATTTACCCCTTTGTGTCAAAGTGTCAAAGTGTCAAAGTGGTTTATTTTATTTCTCTACATCATTCTATTAGGTGAGCCGTTGTTTTACCACCTTGGCACGCACCACTAAGGACATAAAATAGAGACTCTCTCAAAATCCGATAAATTTACCCCTTTGTGTCAAAGTGTCAAAGTGGTTTATTTTATTTCCCTAAATCATTGAAACACGTTTCTCTCTAAGATGAGGTCTAATTTATTCCCGATTAAGAGTTCCCGATTAAGAGTTCCCGATTAAGAGTTAAGAAAAACGAGAAAACTCTGTACCTCACAAGTATGAGAATTGCTATATACACCATCAAGCATTACCTGAAATCAACGGTTTCCGGTTTTTCTTTAGTATAACACCGAAGCCACAGGACAAATGTACTTCCTTGATTTTTATTAACTAATGTCGGGGATAATTTGTCGGGCAAGCATTCACAATTCAGAGGTGAAAATACTTCGATTTCGCCTTGCATTTCATGGATTAAATCACCCGCGATCGCGAGTCCCAAACCCGTCCCCGGAATTTCCGTTTGTGATTTTTCACCCCGATAATAGCGTTCAAATAAATGCTCTAAATCTTGAGGTGGTATTCCATAACCCGTATCACTGATCGCGATCGCGAGCCTGGGGACGGGAAATGAGGATTTGGGCAGATTTGCGGATATTTGAGAGACTTTGATATAGACATTTCCGCCAGAGGGAGTATATTTTAAAGCATTATCAATTAAATTAGTTAAAACTTCTCGCAAAGCTTTGGCATTTCCCTGAATCTTGGGTAAATCATCAGGAATTTCCGCTTGTAAACTTAAGTGATGTTCCTCCGCGATCGCGTGTGCTGAAATTAACAAAGGTTGTAAAACGTCTGAGATAGAAACAGACTCCACCAAATTCGACTCTGGTAATAATCCTAATGTAGTAGAAGATGCGGGAGGGAGCAAAAGAGTTGAATTTAATTCTGGATGAAAGAGGATATCAATTTTATCACTTAAATGGAGAGGAGCTTCACGTTGTTCGACGGTGTAATCTATTTGTTGGAGTAATTCTTGTAAACGATCGCTTTCCCGAATAATACTATGAGCCACATCTCGATTTTTATCTCCAGGTAAAAGTCGCTTGACTAATAATTTTCCAAAAGTTTTTAACGCGGTTAAAGGACTCTTAAATTGATGTAATAAACTATGAAGTATATCATTGCGTTGGGACTGAATTAGTTTTTGTTGACTAAATTGTTGTTGTATCCATTGGGAGCGCTGATCCAAGATACAGCCGAGGGCTAAACTATGGGCAATATTTTCTAATTGTAATTCTTCGCGCTCATTCCAAGGGCGATCGCTTCTACCACTGACTAAAAAACCCATGACAACCCCTTCATGGATTAAAGGTAACACGATTTGACCCTCTTGGGTCCAGATTTGTTCTGGAGTGTCAACCGATGCGAAAATTGGTTGCGACCGAATCGCGGGTATTCCTTGGGCTGTTAATATTTTAGAATGGGGAAAAGTAAATTTCGGTAAAGTTACGATTCCCCCCTGTGGTAAAATCATCGAACCCTGATCGGGTTCCCATTCCAAAGAAGTTTCTGGATAAGTCGCGATCGCTCGGAGTTTCGCGTCTTGGCCCTCTAATATCTCTTCGGTTAAATAAACAACGCTCAAAGACGCTCCCAGACTGGCAATAAGAGCTAACTGGGAATGACAAAGAGTGACAAATTCGGAACTGGCAGACATCAACATGAGCGCCCGGTTAAGAGAGATTCTCTATATATTATAAGTCGGTGTGGTGTGGTAGTGTGTTGCCTGTTGCTTGTTACCTGTTTGCTGACTTCTGCAAGAAGTCTAATGTTAATATCTGCGGAATGTGGGCTATAATCATCCCCCAAAATAAATATAGTAGAGTAAATTATAACCCACTCTACTATATTTAGAACCATTCCCCAGAGGAAGTGTTGTATTTACTACGGACTTACGGTGAGATACTCAGGAGAAAAAATTTAGGTGATTTAACTAAGAAGTTTCTTCAATGAGCGATCGCAATGCTTCTTTCATTTCCTCAACAGTAGTAGTGGCTGTGCCAAAATGACGCACTACAATACTCGCGGCTAAATTCCCTAAAACCGTAGCTTCCCAAGGTGTCGCACCCACACATAAAGCCAAAGTAAACGCGGCTACCACAGTATCACCCGCACCTGTTACATCAAAAACATCTGTACGATTAAACGCGGGAATATCCCATCTATTTACCAACTCTTCAACAGAAACACTCCCCTTTTCCTTCTTCTTTTTTGAGTCTTCTTTCTTCCCTTTTTCTTTTTCTTTCTTCTTTTTGCCTGTTTCCTTCTTCTTTTCAAAGAGAGTCATACCCTCTTCGCCACGAGTAATTAAAATATACTTAGCTTTAGTTAAAGTGAGCAGATCATAACCGGCTTTGGTTAACTGTGGAGAAGTCTTAATCCTGTATCCTACCGCGTTTTCCGCTTCCGGTAAATTAGGAGTAAAAAGTGTCGCGCCTTTATAGCGTTGTAACTGATTTTGGGTATCAACAATGACGCGAGAATGACAAAGGGAAGACGCGATCGCCGGTTCTGTCAAAACCCCGTCACCATAATCAGAACACACCACCGCGTCCACCGTATCTAAAACTTGACGAATATAGTTAGCCAATTGTAACTGTAAAGCCTGATCCGGTAACTCATCAGATTTGCGGTCAACTCGGACAATTTGTTGAGTAACCGACTGACGCGCATGACCAGAAATTCGAGTTTTTGTTACTGTAGGACGTGCCGGATCAATAAAAATACCAGAAATATCAATACCCGCGGCTTCAAAAATATCACATAAAGCCCGACCTTGATCATCTTGACCTACCAAACCAGCCACTTTAACCTGTCCCCCCAGTTTAGCCAAATTATAAACAGCATTAGCACCGCCACCAGGGACTTGACGAGTGTTTTCGTGACGTAGAATCAAAACAGGAGCTTCACGGGAAATGCGTTCCACTTGTCCCGTGAGAAACTCATCAAGGGTTAGATCCCCAACCACTAAGACACGGGCCTGAGAAACGCGATCCAATCTGGCCATTAATTGGTCAGCAGAGGCGCGTAATTCATCTAAAAAGGAGGGAGCTAAACTCATAATGTACCCGCGATCGTCTTAATCTGATCAAGAACCTAAAAGCACTAAAGAAGGGTATCTAGCCCTACTTCAATTTTTGTTTAATGATGGTGACAAGCTGAGTCATTTGTTTCTTGAGAGCATCAATTTCCGCTTGCATTTTGGTAATTTTGTCATTGAGGGCTTTAATTTCCGCGGCTCCAACACCGCTACTCGCAGCTGCAACAGGAGGCGGACCAGGAGGTTGCGCGGGTTTAATTCCCTCTGGGATAGGTTTCTTCTTGGCTAAGAGCATGGCCAATTTGATCGCCTCAGTCAATTGCTTTTTCTCAAAAGGTTTCGCGATAAAAGCAAAATGATGATTTTCAAAGGGTTTGGGAATTTTTTCCATAACCTCTTCTTCTCGGCCTGACATGATCACCAAGGGAATTTTGAGCAGATCTGCCTGAGTTTGAAGTTTTTGATACACCTCCCAACCGCTAACTTTCGGTAGGAGAAAATCTAACATAATAAGATTCGGGTGTTCTTGATGAATGAGTTTTAGCCCTTCTTCTCCATCCTTGGCTTCGAGGATCTCAAAGTTTCCTTGGGGCAACATCTCTCGAACTCGTACCCTTATGACCTTACTATCATCGATCACTAATATTTTTTGACCGGCCACGACTGATTCCTCCAGTGATGAGTCTAGGTTCCCAACCCTATAATGTATTCTAAACTAATCCCGTTTACCTAATCTCGACTTTTGCTTTTTTAGGATATCAAACAACTTCACACTTTTGAACCACTCACCATTATGCCTGTTAATTCTGGTCAAAGTCCTTTGGGTTCCCCCCGAATTGCCCCCAAGCGCGAAGATATTGACTCGATGCCGGAGTGGTTACGTCGTCCCATTGGTAAGGCAAGCGATATTTCTACGGTACAGCGGATTATTAAGCAACGTCAAATTCATACGATTTGTGAGGAGGGGCGTTGTCCCAACCGAGGGGAGTGTTATGCCCAACAAACCGCGACTTTTTTGTTGATGGGGCCCACTTGTACTCGCGCTTGTGCTTTTTGTCAGGTGGATAAGGGCCATGCTCCGATGCCCCTTGATCCCGATGAACCCCAAAAAGTCTCCGACGCGGTACAGCTTTTGGGGTTACGTTATGTGGTTTTGACTTCCGTGGCTCGCGATGATTTGGCTGATGGTGGCGCGGGATGGTTTGTCGCAACGATGGAGGCCATCCGCGCTGTTAACCCAGATACTCAAATTGAGGTTTTAACTCCTGATTTTTGGGGGAATTACAGTTTCGAGTCTCTTTCTGGGAAAAACCGTGACATAAAGGTGCCGTATCGCGTTCTTCCTTCTTTAAGAGATTTACAACGCGAGAGGGTAAGGATGGTGGTGGGGGCGAAACCAGCTTGTTATAACCATAATGTGGAGACGGTGGCACGGTTACAGGGACGGGTGCGACGGGGCGCAAAGTACGATCGCTCCCTTGATGTCCTTCGTTTTGTCAAGGAATTTGACTCTTCTATTCCCACTAAGTCTGGTTTAATGTTGGGTCATGGGGAAACGGAGGAGGAAATTATCCAAACTCTGCGCGACTTACGCGCCGTCGGATGCGATCGCGTTACCCTGGGTCAATATATGCGTCCTTCTCTGGAACATTTACCCGTACAAAAGTATTGGACACCCGCAGAGTTTGACAAATTAGGTCATCTGGCGCGTGAGATGGGTTTTTCTCATGTCCGTAGTGGGCCTTTAGTCCGTAGTTCCTACCACGCGGGGGAAGATACCTAAACCCACAATCCCCAAGAAATCCGGTTTCTCCTTGTCCAAACTCAGAAATTAGGTTTGTATCTAAGTCCTGTTAAGAAAACTTCACATAATGACTAGGATCAAACCGTGACATCTTCTGTTATTTGTTAATTAACCTGAATTTTAAAGGAGCTTGAACAATGGCAGAGAAGAAGTTGGTCACGGACTCAGTTGCCAAAAACGGCACGTTTCCTTATCCCTTTCGTTCCGCGTGGTTTCTGGGACTTTTAGCGATCAACCTTTTGGTTGCTGGCTACTATTTCCATATCGTTCAGTAATTGCCGACTGAATTTTTGCCATTTGTGCTGCTACTAATCTCTTCTTAATTCTCTCTAGGAGAAATAGGGCAGCACTCCTAAAATAACTTGATATTTATCTAAGCCTCTACGCATTTAAACTACATAAAGTAGGACAAGCCTCCTAATTTTCACAGGCAAGATGCCTGTGCTACTGGAATTAAAAATGCGTACATAAACGCTTATTATATTTTTACTTTATAGATAGACAAAAAATTAGTCATCCCTTGAATCTACACCGGAATTTTAATCACAAATTCGGCTCCGTCTCCTAATTTGGAATTGACTTCTAATGAACCCTTGTGTTTCTCAACCACGATTTGACGAGAGATCGCCATTCCCAAACCTGTGCCTTTTCCTACAGCTTTAGTCGTAAATAAGTGGTCAAAAATTCTGTTTTTAACCTCATCGCTCATGCCCATGCCGTTATCTTGAATGCGAATTATAGCAGATTTTCCAGTCGCGTCAACTTCTGTGCTAATAGTAATACAATTGGGTGAAGCTTCAATTTGTTTGTAGCTTTTATCTCGATTGGATTCTTCTAAAGCATCAATGCCATTGGCTAAGATGTTCATAAATACTTGATTAAGTTGTCCGGCATAGCATTTCACCATTGGTAACTCACCGTAATTTTTTACTACGACGATCGCGCTCCGACTCTCATTCGCCTTGAGCCGATGTTTTAAAATTAAAATGACACTATCTAATCCCTCGTGAATATTGAAAGCAACCGGACGATCGCTGTCGGCACGCGAGAAGGTTCTCAAACTGTTACTGATATCACGGATGCGATCAACTCCTGTTGTCATCGAACCAATTAATTTCGGCAAATCTTCACGGATATATTCTAGCTCTATTGTCTCAATTTCTTTTTCCACTTCTACACCCGGATCAGGAAATTTCTCTTCATACAAATCTAGTAAGCCAAACAAGTCTTTGACATAATCGATCGCGAGTTGAATATTCCCTGCTAAAAATCCCACGGGATTATTAATTTCGTGGGCAACCCCCGCGACCAAATTCCCCAAGGCCGACATTTTTTCGCTTTGCACAATTTGCAATTGTGCTTGTTTAAGATCGGTTAATGTTTGTTGAGCTTGTTGATAGAGACTAGCATTTTCTATGGAAATCGCGGCTTGGGTGCAGAGAAATTTTAATAATTCCACCCGCTCTGATGTAAAGGCATTTGCGATTAGGGCATTTTCTAAGTACAAAATGCCTATTAATTTGCCTTGTTTGACAATTGGCGTACACACCAAACTCTGGGGCGGATGTGCGGCTAAATAAGGATCAGCGGCAAAGGTGGCAGGAATATCTAAGCTGGAGGTGATGTTTTCCAGAGTGTGCTCGACGTAGTAAATAATTGATAAGGGCAGATGTAGGCAACTATCTAAAGGTTTGGATTCAAAGTTATATACTTGCCCGTCGAGGTATTTAACCATGACTTCTAAACTGCCGTTGTTGTTGAGGATCAATGCGCCTTTATCTGCTCCGGCATTTTCTACTACCACCTGCATGATTTGTGCCACCAGTTGTTCGAGGTGAATTTCGCTGTAAAAAGATTGGGCAATTTTGAGAATACTGGATACATCAAGTAAGCCAGAGATACTGTTACTAGAAGTATTGGAGGAAAGAGTAAGCAGAGTTTTCGTAAGGGTTTCTCGCGAGTTGAGAGATGGACGATTAACAGGTTGTAAGATGGGAGCGAGTAGTTTGGGATAGTGTTTTTCGAGGTCAATTATTTTGGCTTTGGCTCCCCAACGCGAATAACAATAATAGGCTTCTTGCATATAGCCGGCTGCTACTTTCTCTTTACCCCAGTTAAGGTAGAATTTCGCGGCAAGTTCGTTGGCTAAGGCTTCTTCTTGGATGTATTTGTTTTTTTTGGCTCCCGAAATGGCTTTATCATATAGCTCGATCGCGTCGGCTTTTTGCTCTAAGATACGAGACTTTTCTGCCCGAATTAAATCGCATTTGTGCGCGAAGTTTTCGGGCGCGTAATTTGACCAATGGCTGAGTTGATCGAGATCCTTTTCTACCGCGTCTAACACGGGTAATGAGCTATTTTCGGCTATATTCGCGATCGTTGCCAGTAGTGTCAACCCATGATAAAAATAAAATATACCGAAATTAACCGTCCCCGCGACTCCACCGATGGCTTCCTGTGCAAGTTGCGCGATCGCGAGTGCTTCTTGGGGTTGACCAAAATGATAAGTCAAAATCAGTTTATGCACATAGACAGTGCCAATGGAATAGGTATCGCCCGCCGCCTGATGTTGAGGTAATCGTTCATTTTCGTTGTAAACATCCCCCAATAAATACTGGAGATACTCCGTTTTCCCCGTCCAATTTAAAACAGCCTGTTGGACAATTTGATGAAAGTTTAGAGCCGTGGTTTGTTTGAGTTTGCTGATCGCGTCTGAGTAACTTTGCATATCCTGTTCGAGTTGGAGAAGATTCTCAGAGGCGAAATAGGCCAGTTGACAGTGATTATAGGCGCAGTAGGCGGCAAATTCTAAATCTCCCGATTCTAGTCCCGCTTGATATCCTGTCAGTAGGGGCCCCATCGAGTTGCGAATTGGTTCCTTCCAAATGCGAACAAAGGGATATATCAAATTGAAGATTTTTGCTTTAAAGCTGAGGCATTGAAATTTTGCCATCAACGTCAATGCCACATCCGCGGAATGATTTCCTGCCTCAATTTCTCCGCCAAATGCACAAAGAATCAACCCATAAGTTGAATAGGCATAGGCGGTTTCTAAGGTATTACCAAACCGCAAAGATAATTCCACTTGTTTGAGCACAATTAACGGATATAAAGCGGGTGAGCCAATATACGCGGCTGAAGCCATACTGCTGAGAATACTCATGGCAGCAAGTTTTTGAGGATCGCTCATTGGCCGTAAATTTGTCACATTTTCCGTTTTCGCCAGCAGTTGATGAACTTCATTGAAGGCCGATTCTCTAATCTCTTGAGTCGGATTTTCGGGCAATTCTACATCTAATTGGCTTAGTACCCCACGAGCAATTTTAATGGCCTCTGATAATCTGTTACGGGCAATTAATGATTGAATCTGAACTTCGACGGCTTTGACTTTATCTAGTACCAGAGGGATATTTTGCAGAATTACTTCTGTAAGTTCATCTACACGCTCAAATTGGCCGATCAGACAGGCACAACTCGCTGCTTCGATAAACAAACCTCGTGCTAGATTCGGTTTTTTTATCCAGACATCATGTGCTAAAAGTTTCAATCCCCTTTCACAGTATTGGGCGGCGGCTTCGTAAGCAGATGAGAGCCGAGCTTTGCCTCCGGCGAGAAGATTGAGCCGTGCTAAATTATCATATTCATCCTGTGATGAAATTTGATCTATTCCCTGATTTAACTGACTGACAATGACAAAAATTTTCTCTTCTAGTTGCTCTGCCAATGTTTGATTTAGTAGTAATTGCCCAATCTTGAGATGGATTAATGATTTGTTATCTTTAGGAATTAGGGAGTACGCGGCTTGCTGGACGCGATCATGTAAGAATCGGTAAGGAACTGTAATAGTTTGGGTGCTTCTTGAATCCCCTGTATCTTCTTGGAAAAACTTGTAGGTTTCATTGAGGGGAATAATTAACCCTTCCTGCAACGCGTTCCACAATACCGCGGCAGTTTCTATTTCCGACTTTTCCGAAATTATCGCGACACTTTCTAAATCAAATTGATTGCCAATACACGCGGCAAGCTTCAATACTTGTTGAGTTTCTTGTGGCAACTTCTGCAACTGCAATGCCATAAACTCAACCACATCATCTGTTAAACTTTGTGCTTTTACTTGGCTAATTTCACACTCCCAGTATCCCGCATCTGGGTTGAAGTGGATGAACTTATCCTCATGCAATGCCTTGAGAAATTGGGTGGTAAAAAAGGGATTCCCTTTCGTTTTTTGATTGACTAATTCGGTTAAGGGTTGGGCGAGGGCGCGATCGCAACTTAATGTATCTGCCACTAATTGATTAATATCTTTTTGACTTAATGCTTCTAGGGTAAGGGTATTCACGGTTGCCCCCGTTTTTTCCAGTTCATTCACTGTCAAAATAAAGGGATGGACTGGCGAAACTTCGTTATCCCGATAGGCTCCTAAAATTAACAAGTAACCGGCATCATTCATCAGCACTTCTAATAACTTGAGTGATGCTGAATCTGCCCACTGTAAATCATCCAAGAAAATCACCAAGGGATGCTCTACCTGGGTAAATACTTGGACAAAATTTTGCAACAATAAATTAAAGCGATTTTGGACGGCACTTCCCGATAGTTCGACCACCGGAGGTTGTTTTCCCATCAGCAGTTCTAGTTCGGGTATGACTTCAATAATTACCTGCCCGTTTTCTCCCACTGCTTCTAAAATTTTCTCTTTCCACTTTTGCAATTGACTATCGCTTTCACTGAGTAATTGCCCCATTAAATCCCTAAATGCTTGCAGGAAAGCACTAAAGGGAATGTTACGATTAAATTGATCAAATTTGCCTTTAATAAAATAACCACGTTGCCGAACAATGGGTTTATGAACTTCATTCACTACCGCGGTTTTACCAATGCCGGAAAAACCGGCTACCAACATCAATTCAGTGCTACCCTGTGCTACTCTTTCAAAGGCACTTAATAAAGTTTCTACCTCCCTTTGACGGCCATAGAGTTTTTCGGGAATAATGAAGCGATCTGACAAATCCCGTTGGCTTAAGGGAAACGTCGTAATTATCCCTGTTTCTTGCCATTGAATTAAACATTTTTCTAAGTCATACTTCAATCCGATCGCGCTCTGATAGCGGTCTTCGGCATTCTTCGCCATCAACTTCGTAATAATGTTAGATAAAATCGGGGGAATGTCGGGATTTATATTATGAAGAAAAGGGGGTTCTTTCGCAATGTGACAATGAACTAACTCCATCGGATCGTTCGAGGGAAACGGAAGCTCACCTGTTAAAATTTCAAAGAAAGTAATGCCCAGAGAATAGAAATCTGTGCGATAATCAATCCCTCGATTCATGCGCCCTGTTTGTTCTGGGGAGAGGTAAGCCAGAGTCCCTTCTAAGATATTAGGATTTTGGAGTTCTTGGCTTTCTTTGGGCAGGAGAGAGGAAATACTAAAGTCAATAAATTTGACTTGTTTTGTTTCTGGATTAATCAGAATATTATCAGGTTTGATGTCTTTATGAATAATGCGTTTATGGTGTATTTCGTTGATGGTATTTGTTAGATTAATTGCCATCTCTAAAAATTCTTTTATGGGTAGAATACGCTCTTGGCTACGTCGCTCTTTGACGTATTGAGTCAGGGAAATTCCCCCGAAATCTTCCATTACCAGAGCATAGCTGTTGCGATAGGGTTCTAAACTATAAGATTTGATAACACCAGGTAACTCAAGGTTTTTAGCAATTGTGTACTGGTTGCGGAACTGTACCAATTCACTAAAACGGGGATACTCATTTACCAGTAACTTAATTGCGACTGGGGTTGAATCAGCCTCTCGTATTCCTCGGTAAACTAAGGTTCTGCTACCTATGTAAATTTGCTCCGTGACAATGTAACCAGGGATGGGGATGACAGATACAGCGAAATCCATTTTTTTATCAACTTTATCAAAGTAATCACTATATTACTATGGAGTTTTTATAGAGCAAGTATGTCTTAACAAAATGTAAACTTATAGTTGTTATTATAAATAAAAATTAAATTTTTTCTTGACTGAAGGAAAAAATAAGTGTATAATCAATTATTTTTGATTCATTTATTCATCTGAATCTACTCTGAAATTACCAGGAATCAAAAATGGGAGCATGGTGCAACTTAAATATATTGTTACTCGGCTTGTTGTAAGTCTTTTACTGGCTCCAGCTCCTTATCTTTTGACTCAACAGAAACCCGCGATCGCCTGAGTGCTACGCACACGCGACCCCAACGGCTCAAGGGAAGCTATCGCCTAAAGGGCTTGCCCTTGGGTTACTCCTATCATTATGACTGATGAAAACAAAACTTATTTTTTCTATATTTGTCAACAGAGAAAAGGGACAAAAGCTATTAGTCGGAATAAAAACAATAGAGAGTCATTGACTCTCCTGGTAATGCCAGGGTTGTTTTAGCCTCTGCGAAAAATTCTGTCAACCTATGCCTCAACCCCTCCATCAGATTGTGAGGGGGAATCATTGTTACTATTAAATATCGTTGAGATTTAATAATATTTGTTACTCCCCCTTCCCGACAAGGGAATGAGGTTGGGGGGTTAAGTGTTAGGATGAGCGAATAGGGAATGAAACAGCCCTGGCCGCTCACTGGGGTTGTTGTCAGGCTGCCTTAATCTACCGTTTTTAACTTTCTGGACCGATCGCGATCACCAAAGGGACACCAAGAGTGGTTAAATTTAAAACATGACCTCCTGTAATGAGATAGACAGATGTCGCGAATTGACCGACTTGACGCACTAATCCACCAACGCGATCGCGAAATAATCTCCCACTCGGATACCCCGGCACTACACCCCACCCCGTCTCCTCTCCGACTAAAATAATATCCGCGTCAGTTGTCTGTAAACTTAATAAAAAACTTTGCACCGTTTTCTCCCAAATCTCCTCATCTTGTGCTAATAAATTCGCGATCCAAGTTCCCAGAGAATCAACTAATAAACACTCAGATTTATCGGCTAAGGAGATTCTCTTAGATAAATTAATCGTCACTTCCTCCGTTTGCCAATCAGAAGGACGGCGATCGCGATGTTTTTCTATACGTTGTTGCCATTCAATATCACTAGAATCCACTTGAGAAGTAGCCAGATAAATCACTTTTTTTTGTGAGACATTTGCCAAATGTTCAGCCCATTCACTTTTCCCCGAACGGGCTGGTCCTGTCACTAAAATCAATTGTTTATCTTTCATAAATTTAGGTGTTATAGCAGAAGGAAGAAGGAAGAAGGAAGAAGGAAGAAGCAATAAAATCAAGGGTTTCAGTCATTAAGAATGTCCTAACCGTCGATGTTGCTATATATCACTTTTTCCAAGTAACGGTGCTATGGTAAACTGTTTTTTATTATATAACCACAAAGGCACAGAGGACACAGAGGAAAGAAAAAAAACAGAAAGTCAAAAAGAGAAGGTAAATAGGGAAAACCCCTAGGCAACATATTTGTAGGGGATCTTTCCCCCCTATCTTCAAAACATTAAGAAACCGGGTTTATTGTCAAAAAAAACATTTAGAGAAGCAGTACATAAAGAAACCCTGTTTCTGAACACCAGCCCCTACTTTGCCATCGCGTCCTTCTTCCTTCTTCCCTCTTCCTTCTTCCTTCTTCCCTCTTCCTTCTTTAATTATTCATTCATATTGCGATAAGTTGCCACTGCGGAAGGAGAACTACGGTTAAGATAACGGAAAATCCAATACTTAAAAACCGTATCTAAAATCACCGGAAATGTGGCAATAAAAAGAAAAATAAAACCACGATTTTCTGGAATTCCCAAATGATTAGAAACACCTTCTAACACGATTTCCCATCCGTGAGACGAGTGAAACCCCACAAAGACATCTGTCAACAGGATAATGATAAAGGCTTTGGCACTATCACTTAACCCATAAATTAGATCATCTATGAAAGATTTTATTACCTCTATGTGTTTTTTATTCCTGATAAGAACAAAGGCAAACGCGAGGACAGAAAAAATATCGGCAAAAATATTCGCGATCGCGTTAGAACTTTCCCCATGATAGGATTGTGCTAAACTCAAGGCTTTTTCTTTGACTTTTTCTTCTAATTCTTCTGATGAAAGTTCAGGTGCTTTGCCGATTATTGCCTGAAATTTTAGTTTTTTCTCGAATCTCTCTAACTCAAGAAAAGCCCTTTCTTCTAAATCTTGATTAATAAATATTGGAATGGCTTCCTTTTCTTGAAAATAATCGAGAATGGGGAGGACGATAAAAGATTTTGATAATTGTTGTGTTAGTAAAGGAATCAGAACTAATAGCAAAATAAAACGAATCGATATGATTGTTCTAACTTTGGACTTCCGAAAATTACTAATCATTTCCTGTTCTGACTCAGGATCTAATTCTCTGGTAATGCGGTTAATAGTTCCTAAGATCGATCGCGGCAAAACCGTGACTTCACCCGGACTAGGGGGATTATTATTTTCCTGTGCCGTATTGCTAAAGGCATTAAATAGACTATTTGCCGATAAAGGCGCGACGGTTTTGGGAGAATTAGACGATAAGGATGATTGACTATTGGGAGAAACTTTTCCGATCGCGTTTGATGACTCTTGAGCCAAGTTAGACTTGTCTTTATACTGGGAAACTACCCCATCAATAAAAGCCAGTTTCTCTAAAATTATCACCGTGTTTTCAGGATGTTCTCTCCGAGCCGGAAAATGAGAAAGTAATCCATTTTCCGGCTCGGATTTTGCCTGATAATTAAAATTTCCCGTCAGCTCCAACACAAAACGACTCGTGTTAAATATTGCTAATCTTGAGTCAATAATTTTTAAGTGTTTTTTTAGTTCTCCCTGAAAATAAGACTTGACACAATCGCCCTGATTTGCTAATTCAAAATTAATAGTTTGACCGTGAAAATTTTGCTCCTCGATCGCCTTAATTTGCCAAGCCGCGTTATAAGCTTCATCAAGGGCTTTTTCGGGAGTAGAAAGCCACCACTGATGAGCATTCCGCCAGAATTTGGTGAAGGGTATCCCGTCAGAACTCCTCATAGGCGTAAAGAAATATGATAAGATCAGAAATGGGTGAACTAAGATTAATAGACCTCGCTGCGAAAGTCCTTCAAACCCTGATTCTTATGTACGGAATTATAAGGGTTTCAGCTAGTTTCGCAAGATGTCTAATATAATCTATATTATCAGAAATTTGGGTGGAAAACCCAGTCCTTCTCGGACGGCTTTAATTGGTTCGCGCATCTTACAGAATACCTGATATAATGTAAGCATGACACAAAAAGCTTTCAAGTACCGATTCTATCCGACTCCTGAGCAAGAAGCTCTTCTGAGGAGAACGATGGGTTGCGCTCGATTGGTTTACAACCGCGCTCTCGCCGCCAGGACAGAGGCGTGGTATGAACGTCAAGAGCGAGTCGGATACTCTGAAACTTCGGCCATGTTGACTCAGTGGAAAAAGCAAGAAGACTTGCAATTTCTTAATGAAGTTAGCAGTGTGCCATTGCAACAGGGATTGAGGCATCTGCAAGCAGCTTTTAGCAACTTCTTTGCAGGTCGAGCGCAATACCCAAACTTCAAGAAGAAGCATAACGGTGGCAACGCGGAATTTACTAAGGCAGCTTTCCGATGGAAAGATAGACAAGTATTCTTAGCAAAATGCTCTCAACCGTTGGCAATTCGTTGGAGTCGTCAACTCCCAGAAGGTAGGGAGCCATCCACGATTACGGTGAAGCTCTCGCCCTCTGGACGTTGGACAGTTTCTTTGTTAGTAGATGTTGAGATTGAAACATTACCTCAATCCCCTAATCAGATTGGTTTGGATTTGGGTATTACTAGCTTGATGGCTTTGAGTAATGGCGAAAAAGTGGCTGGTCCTAAAGCTTTTCAAGCTAAACGCCGTAAATTGCGTAAAGCTCAAAAGGCTCAATGTCGTAAGCAAAAGGGATCTAATAATCGCCACAAAGCCAGACTTAAAGTCGCTAAAGTTTACGCCGAAATTAGTGATGCGCGAAATGATTTTTTTCACAAGTTGACAACTCGATTGGTTCGAGAAAACCAAACGATGCCCGAAGGGCTCAGCGAAGCTATCGCCGTCGAGGACTTGTCGGTGAAGAACATGGTCAAAAACAGGAAACTTGCCCTTGCTATCAGTGATGCTAGTTGGGGTGAATTGGTCAGGCAACTTGAATATAAGTGCGATTGGTATGGTCGCACTTTTGTCAAGATTGATCGTTGGTTTCCTAGTTCTAAACGTTGTGGACATTGTGGTCACATCGTGGATAAGTTGCCTCTGAATATCAGAGAGTGGGATTGCCCTAAGTGCAGTACGCATCACGATAGAGATGTCAACGCCGCGAAAAATATTCTTGCCGCAGGGCTTGCGGTTAAAGTCTGTGGAGCGAACATAAGACCCGATAGGCTAAGTCTAAAGGGCTGTTGCGAAACCCCAGCAATGGGAAGAAACAGAAACCTAAGTCGTGAGTCTTAGGAATCCCCGTACGTTCACGTCGGGGAGGATGTCAACTTAACAGGTTTATTTTATTAAAGAAACAGTGCTTTCCGATTCAATTTGGATTACAGGAGCCACGCGTAGTGGTAAAACAACTCGTTTGGTCAAACAATTCTGTCAATGGACTCAAGGACTCCCCGGCTATGGTCCTAGTATAGCAAAGAGTCAGACTCGAAATCAACTCCCAGGGGATACCCCCTCCAGACATCTCCCAAAAGTTCCGGGCATATTAGTGCTCGGAGCCAATGGCGAAAACTCTATGGTACTCTGGGAAAAGATCGCGACACAGACAGAAGGGCGATATGGTTTTGAGTCAACAACCATTTTGGGTTTTTTTGAGCGTGAAGTTATCTTATTTTGGCCTTTACTGATAGAGTCTTTAGACTTAAAGGCACAATTTCCCCTGCGACTGCGTTCGGAAACCGAACAGGAACTTGCGATGAAGTTATGGAGTCCTGATCTGGAAGGGGGACTCAATTTGTGGCCTGGAGTCAGTTTAGATCGTATGGTGCGTCGCATTCTGGATTTATTTCAACTTGCAGCTTGGGCGGGAGTACCCACAGAAGAGATTCCGGGTATTCTGGAAGCTGGTTGGGTGCGCGAAACAGAAGTTGTACCCCCTTGGTTAGAAATTGGTAAGTTATTGACGAAGTGGCGGGAATGGTGTTTGAGGAGTGGGTTTCTCACTTATGGCTTAATCGCAGAACTTTATTGGCGCTATTTATTAGGCGATCGCGTTTATCAAAAACATCTGGGGCAACGGTATCAAGCTATTTTTGCTGATGATGTGGATGAGTATGGCGCGATCGCTCGTCATTTATTTGACTTTCTTTTAGATCAAGGAGTCGTCGGGACTTTTACCTATAACCCCGAAGGTGGCATTCGAGTCGGTTTAGGGGCAGATCCTAATTATCTTGGGGAATTACAATATCGTTGTCAAGTCGAAACTCTCCATCGCCCTAGTGGTTTAAAAGAAACTTTGGCAAAACCCTTTTTAGAGTTAGTCCAAACATCCTTTCTTTCTTCCTCCCCAACATCGGAAAACTTACCCGAAAATAAGTCCTTATCCCTTCTCTCTGGGGGATATCGTTTACCCCCTTGCGTGGATAACATTCAAACTGTATCACGCGCACAGATGTTAGAAGAAACCGTCAAAAAAATCGCGCTCGCGCTGAAATCTCAAGAAGTCGAACCCCAAGATATCGCGATTATTGCCCCAGGGTTAGACGCGATCAGTCGTTATACCCTGATTGAATTATTAAACGATCAGCAGATACCCGTTGAAGCGATCAACGAACAACAACCCCTGGTGAGTTATCCCATTGTGCGCTCGCTATTAACCCTATTAGCTCTAGTTTATCCTGGGTTAGGACGACTTATAGATCGAGATACCATTGCCGAATTATTAATAGTCTTAAGTCGTCAACGGACCCATGTCAAACTTAGTCAAAATAATCAAACTCAGAGGGAGGGACAATATTATGAAATAGACGCCCTAAGAGCCGGGTTATTAGCAGATTATTGTTATTATCCCGATCCCGAAACTCCCCATTTATTGCCAGTAACAACCTTTAGACGATGGGATCGACTCGGTTATCGGGCAACGATCGCGTATAATGAAATAGTCCGATGGATAGAAGAAACGCGATCATCGCGATACCAACAAAATCAAATAGCCAGTCCCCTAGCCGTTTTAGAACAGGCAATACAACACTTTATCCTAGTCGGAAACCCCCTACCCTATCATCAACTTTCCGCCTTAAGGGAGTTAATGGAAACCGCGATGCACTATTGGGAAATAGACGCACGACTACAACAAATAGAACAGGAAAAGAATTGTAGCACGATTACGGTTAGTCAATTTATCCAACTGTTACGAAGAGGCATCGTTTCCGCGAATCCCTATCCGATCAAAAGAGATCATTCTAGTAGTGAAGCCGTCACCCTGGCAACCATATTTCAATATCGTTCCAGTCGTTCAGATCATAAATGGCATTTTTGGATAGATGTAGGTTCTCATGTATGGATGAATGGGGGTAGCGCGGTTCTTTATGGAGCCCCCTTATTCCTCCAAGAACATCTCAGACAACCTTGGACCGAGCAAGATACTATAGAAGCAGATGAACAACGACTGAAACGGATATTAAATGATCTCTTAAGTCGAGTCCGCGATCGTCTATATTTATGCCATAGTCAACTATGGGTCAATGGACAAGAACAAAGCGGACCACTATTACCCCTGATTTGGGCCAGCGAAATCCCCAAAACACCTTAGCCCAAATAAGGATAAACACCTTACCCCTCCCCAACTATGTTAAAAAAGAAAGTTGTTTGTAGCCCTTAAAATTGGCTATTTATCTATCAAAATTAATAGAATTTATATTTTGGATTAGCCTAAAAATCGTGAAAAGCATTGCGATAAGCGAGATGTCCGATCCAAAATCCCCCCTTCGTATAACGCGTAATTTATCGCAAAAACCATAGAAATTATCTTACAGGAGTCAAAGTTATGCCAGCCTCAGAATCAAATATTTTTTCTCCTTCTGGCGGTTTACCCTTAGCTCCCGCCCCAACCCCAAGTCCAACACCAAGTCCAACACCAAGTCCAACCCCAAGTCCAACACCAAGTCCAACACCAAGTCCAACACCAAGTCCAACCCCAAGCCCAACCCCAAGCCCAACACCCACACCCACCGTTGATGATACATTGGGGAGCGGCAGTAGCACTGTGACGGGCGGCAGTAGCACGGTGACGGGCGGTACTAATAACTCTGGTTTAGCAGACGATACCCTGGGTTTGACGAACAATGGCACAGGAGTCATTCTCATAGGCACAGACGCAAATGACTCCTTGGTAGGAACCCTCGCGATCGATGTAATTTCAGGACTTGCCGGGAATGATACCCTCGTAGGGCAAGGGGGAGATGATCAAGTGCTGGGGGGAGATGGCGATGACTGGCTTTACGGAGGCGAAGGAAACGATACCCTTTTCAGCGGAGTCGGCAATGATATGCTCTTCGGTGGTAAAGGCAATGATCAGGTACTCGGAGAAAGCGGTGATGATACCGTCTCTGGCAACGCGGGTAATGATAGCCTTCTGGGTGGAGATGGAAATGATCTCATCTTTGGTGGCAAAGGAGCCGATAGTATTCAAGGCGGCGCGGGCGATGATAGTCTCCAAGGCGATAAAGGCAATGATATTCTCTATGGAGACTCGGGTAATGATACCTCTCTAGGCGGTGAGGGTGATGATCTCATCTTTGGCGGCGATGGAGGAGACTGGCTCTATGGCAACGCGGGTAATGACACCATTTATGCAGGTCCGGGTGATGATATTATTTTTGGTGGCGAAGGCGATGACCAAATTTCAGGAGATAGCGGCAGTGATGTCCTCTATGGAGATGGGGGACGAGATACCCTTACAGGTGGTGAAGGTAGAGATGTCTTTGTCATGGGAAGTTTTACCTCTCCCAGTAATACCAATTCCACTATCCCCACCGTTATCACCACAGGAGGCCCTGATATCGGTGACGCGGATATTTTTACCGATTTTCGGCCCTCAGAAGATTTTATCGGACTCGATGGGAGTCTGACATTTCAAGACCTCGTAATCTTTCAAAATGGCGCAAACACAGTCATTCGCAACGGTTCCAGTGGGGACTATTTAGCCATTTTGGTGGGAGTTGATAGTCGTAGTGTGACATCGGCGAACTTCGCGATCGCGCCTCAAGTGCCCGGACGGCCGACACCTATTCCCACACCGACATCAACACCGACATCAACACCGACATCAACACCGACATCAACACCGACATCAACACCAACATCAACACCGACATCGACTCCCTCATCGACACCGACATCGACACCGACATCGACACCGACATCGACTCCCTCATCGACACCCATTCCTATTATTCCGGGTTTACCCTCACCCTCACCCTCACCCAGTAGCACTCCCAGCCCAGGAGGAGTACCAATACCAACGATTAACCTCCCACCCACAGCCAACAACGGTAAGGTGACAACCCAGAAAAACCAACCCGTTACTTTCAATGTTCTTAATAATGCCTTCGATCCCAATCAAGATCCCTTAACCGTCGTCGCCGTTGGTAGTGCTCCTCATGGAAGCTTAACACCCGTTGGCAATGGTCTTTATACCTACACTCCGAACCCCGGATTTACTGGAACGGATAGTTTTAGTTACAGTGTCACTGACGGTAAGAGTGCTCCGGTTTCTGGTAATATCTCCGTGACGATCAATAGTCTGCCAGAGGTGGTGGTTAATAAGGGTCTAATTGTTGCCAAAACAACCCCGACAAAAACGATTTCTCCCAGTGAGTTGCTCGCGGTAGATACTGATAACCCACCAGAACAAGTTGTTTACACTGTTACCAAAGCACCTAATGCTAGTAATGGTTATATCCAACGCGGTAGCAGTGTTCTTACTCCTGGGAGTAAATTCACTCAGGATGATATTAATAATAACTTAGTCAAATACAACTTAACGGGAACTGGACGCAGTGATAGTTTTACTTTCACCGTCACAGATGGTGTGGGAACAACACCTTCGAGTTCCTTTAGTATCGCGATCGCGGATGAGTTCCTCGATCGCGCTCCTTTCCCTGGAACTCCCTTCACAGGTACGGCCTTAAGTGATTACATTGTCGGCGGTTTGGGTGACGATACCTTATATGGTGCGGAGGGCAATGACACCATAGATGGTTTCGGAGGTGATGATCTCCTCTTTGGTGACGCGGGAAATGACTCCCTTTTTGGCGGACAGGGGAATGATATCTTAGATGGCGGTAGTGGTAATGATACCCTTGATGGCAGCGATGGAAATGATACTTTATCAGGTGGTATTGGTAATGATCTCTTAAAAGGTAGTACAGGTGAAGACTCCGTGAGTGGAGAAGACGGTAATGACTCTGTTTACGGCGGAGATGCTAATGATTCTCTGTTTGGCAATACAGGTGACGACTGCTTGTTTGGAGAAGCCGGAAATGATTATCTCGATGGCGGTATTGGTGATGATACCCTTGATGGTGGCGCAGGTCAAGATACTCTCATTGGTAATGATGGTCAAGACTTCTTCGATGGTGGTCTCAATAATGATTCCGTCTTCGGTGGCAGTGGTGATGATACCATATTAGGCGGTGATGGCAATGATACCGAACTCGGTGGCACGGGTAATGATTATTTGGTAGGAGAAAATGGCAATGACTCCCTCATGGGCGATGCAGGAGATGACACCCTCAAAGGTGGTCCTGGTGACGATAAACTGATGGGAGGTGATGGTAATGACTTCCTCTTGGGTGGCGACGGTACTGACACCATTGAAGGTGATAGCGGAAATGATGTGCTGACTGGTGGTATGGGGTCTGATATCTTAACTGGAGGAGTGGGCGATGATGTCTTCTTCTATGACAAACCGACGGAAGGTGTCGATATTATGACGGATTTTAATGTTTCCGGTAGCGACACTTTCTTATTCAATTCTGCTAACTTTGGCGGGTTTACCAACTCTGGCACTACGAATGATTTTACGAGTCTTATTGTCAGAAATATCGGCTCTTCAGGGGATGATATCAGCAAGTATGGTCTGGTAATTTTTGAGAATAAATTTGACAATGTACAAGCCGTTAATGCTGTACTGAAAAACCAAAACGGTTCGGGCAAAGGCGGAATGTTCTTTGTCTATGTCAATAGTGTTTTCAATAAGTATGTATTGGGTTACGATCCTACTACTTCTGATGATAGTCTCCCCGCTTATGATCTGGCGGTTTTGGATTCGATTCCGACTCTTCATGGTGCTATTAGTACCGCGATTACGGCTTCTCAGTTCAAGTTCCTTTAATATTTTAATCCGTGATATTGGTGAGATTATATTGCCATATCACGGATTGATGTTAAATTTTGTTCAAACAAAATAACAACTTTTTTTGGGGAATTTTCCCTTTAGTCTTGGGCATAAGTTCCATGAAAAAAGAGAGGTTAATAACCCAGTTATTCTACAGCTTTATATATGGTTTAAGTCCTCATCTGATAGCATTCTAAGAAGATGGGGAGATGGGCTTCCTTCTTCCTTCTTCCTTCTTCCTTCTTCCTTCTTCCTTCTTCCTTCTTTTTTCTTCCTTCTTCCTTCTTTTTTCTTCCTTCTTCCTTCTTCCTTCTTTTTTCTTCCTTCTTCCTTCTTTTTTCTTCCTTCTTCCTTCTTCCTTCTTCCTTCTTCCTTCTTTTTTCTTCCTTCTTCCTTCTTCCTTCTTCCTTCTTCCTTCTTTTTTCTTCATTATTAAAAATCCCAAAAGGAGCCGTAATTATGCCAACCTCAGTCTCACAAAATACTTCAGATATTTTTTCTCCTTCTTTCGGTTTACCTTTCGCACCTGTGGCAACACCAACTCCAACCGCGACACCAACACCAACACCAACTCCAACCGCGACACCAACACCAACACCAACTCCAACCGCGACACCAACACCAACACCAACTCCAACAGCGACACCAACACCAACTCCAACTCCAACAGCGACACCAACACCAACTCCCAGTGCTTCTCCTTCTGTGATTCCTCTCCCGTTACCAACACCGATAACATTAACAGCCTCCACGACGACCGCACCAATTTCAGTTCCCTTTGTTCCACAACCTCGGTTTGTGCAGGGACTCGCTCAAGGAACTGAGTTAGAAGATTATTTAGTGGGTAGTAATTTAAGTGATACGATTTTGGCACGCGGTGGTGATGATACTGTCAATGGTGCTGGTGGTAATGATCTGCTCAAGGGGGAAGATGGTTCCGATCTCTTATTTGGTGGCAGTGGTAATGATTCCCTCGACGGTGGAAATGGGGATGATACCTTACGAGGTGGAAAGGGTGATGACTTCCTTTTTGGCGATAAGGGTGGAGATATCGTCTATGGGGATCTAGGTAATGATACGGTTTTAGGTAATGAAGGAAATGATATTCTCTTTGGAGGCAAAGGTCAGGATTGTTTGGTCGGTGGTGGTGAAGATGACCGGATTTTTGGTGATAAGGGTGATGATTCTCTCTTCGGCTCATCAGGAAATGATAGCTTAATGGGTGGGGAAGGGAAGGATTTACTCTTAGGAGAAAAGGGTGGAGATTTTCTTAGTGGTGGAGCGGGAAATGATACCCTTTTTGGGGGTCAAGGGGATGATCAACTCTTAGGAGGTAATGGGGATGATAGTCTTCAGGGCGATCAAGGTAATGATCTTCTCGCGGGCGGTGCGGGTGCTGATACTCTCACGGGTGGCGCGGGACAAGATACTTTCGCGATCGGTCGTCTCTCAACCCAACCTAATACAACTATCTCCGCGAGTGCAGGCCTGACAACAGGGGGTCCGAACCTGACGAACGCGGATATCATTACAGACTTTAATGTTAATGAGGATAAAATTGCTTTGACAGAGGGATTGACTTTCCAAGATTTGGACATCTATCAAGGCACTGGTCGTTATTCGAGCGATACCATTATTCAAGATAAGAAAACAGGGGAATTTTTAGCAATTTTGCAGGAAGTAAAAACTACTTCCATCAAAGAATCTTTATTTATCCCGAACTTTGTTCTTCCTTCTGAACCGAGTCCCAATACCATACTCACTCCTACACCAACACCTTCGACAACACCGACATCAACACCGACATCAACACCGACATCAACACCTTCGACAACACCTTCGACAAGTCCTAGCCCGATCGCGCCATTGGTATTCAGTTTTGATACGGCATCTCAAGGGGTGACACGAGATTTTAGTACCTATCCCGCGGGTGTGATCGTAACGGGTAGTCCTGAAGCTGATAGTTTTACGGGAACGGCTTTGGCTGATTCTCTGTTTGGTGGTTCCGGTAACAATATTCTCAGGGGTGGTGCTGGGGATGATTCTTTGATTAGTGGCCCAGGAAATGACTTACTCGCAGGTGAAAGTGGTAAGGACATCTTTATTTACAATTCTGTGCCTAACTTAAGTCAGGGTAATGATACTATTGCTGATTTCACAACGGGAACAGATAAGTTAGTTTTGTCTAGTGGCTATGGGTTTACCAGTCCAAGTGACGCGATCGCGAAGTTGGATAGTAGTGCTAATGGTTTTATCCTCAACTTAGGAGGTACGAATGGGCAAATTTTGTTCTCTGGTTTAAATACTCGTTTGGGGATATCAGATATCCAAATTCTCTCCTCTTCTACACCAACTCCAACACCGAGTCCCACTCCGACTCCCACGCCCAGTACCACTCCGAGTCCCACGCCGAGTACCACTCCGAGTCCCACGCCCAGTACCACTCCGAGTCCCACGCCGAGTACCACTCCGAGCCCAACGCCGAGTACCACTCCGAGCCCAACGCCGAGTACCACTCCGAGCCCAACGCCGAGTAC